>Ga0247781_1000012_pt1 | contig 50081 bp, 40 predicted proteins | sample UWRJL184509B5_FD_179922 | JGI IMG/M metagenome (GOLD analysis project Ga0247781, IMG submission 179922) | Plant litter microbial communities from Arlington Agricultural Research Station in Wisconsin, United States - UWRJ-L184-509B-5 | ecosystem: Environmental > Terrestrial > Plant litter >...
CGATCACCCGCGGCGAGCCCGGGCTCACTGACAAGGTGATCGCGGCGGCCTACCACGAGAACCTGCTGGGCGAGGCGATCGGACCGGCCACGACGATGGCGGACGGGCAGATCCGGCAGGCGTTCTCGGGGGGCGTGCTGGAACACGCCGCCGGGTCGGACCAGGCACGGCTGGCCCCGATCGGTGCCGCGTTGCTCGGCACCGAACTGGTCGCGGCACCGGCCGAGGCACGGCAGGCGCAGACCCCGCCGCCGCTGCCGGCCGACACGGCACCGGCGCAGCCGACGACTGTCGAGCCGTTCTTCTGGACGCTTCTCGGGGTAGTAGCGCTCTACTTCGTCGTCGCGTTCCTGCTGGTACGCCGCCGCAAGTCGCCGCCTCCGCCGCCACCCGCGGGCCCGGGGGCCGGTCAGGCGCCACCCGAACACTGGCCTCCGCTGCGCCCGGCCGTGGATCCGCCGCTGCCGGTTCCCTCGCCCGCGCTGGGCGAGTTGGAACCCGTGTCCCGGCGTGCCACGCTGGTGCGGGTCGGTGGGCTCGGCGTGCTGCTGGCGCTCGCGCTCGTGGTGCGCTCCACCGGCATCCTGCACGACGAGCCGTCGACCCTGCCGGCGCTGCCGCTCGCCGCGACAGTCGCCTCCGGGGTCGTGCGCACCGGCCAGCCCGCCGAGGCGGACATGGTGCGGTTGCACGACGACTACGGCGTTCGGGGCATCATCGCCATCAACAGCCGGGACGACTCGACCTTCTCCGTGGCGGAGGAGAAGGCGTCCGCCGAGAGCGTGGGCATCCGATTCCTCGCCCTGAAGTCGGCCGCGGACGCCCCGCTCTCCGCCGTCCAGGTGTCGGCCGTCTCGTCGTTCCTGCGCACGACCCGCGCCGACCACGCGTCCACGCCGAACCTCGTGCTCCTGCACGACCGTACGGGTGCGGGTTCGGTCGTTCTGCTCGCCGCGGCGGTCCGGACGTTGAGCGGGGCGAATGTCGACGGGGTGCTGGCCTCGGCCCCGGGACTCAGCGCGGCCCAGCGCGCGTCGCTGCGGCATCTGGCCGAGGCGGTCGACGGGGACCGTGGGGCCAATAACCCGTATGCCGCTTTACGCGTTGCAGATCGGTGAGCTCTTCGATGATCGTCGTTCGCGCCGCCGCCGTGCTCGCGCTGCTGCTCCTGGCCGTCGTCGCCTGCGGAGGGCCACCGCGGAAACCACCGCCCGGATCGGGTGATCTGGTCTTCGGGACCCTCGGCTCGCACGCGCCGGTGGCGGCGGTCGAGCACGCGGCGGGGGTGCGCGGCGCCACGCTCGAACTGGACTGGAGCGCCTACGAACCTTCGCGCGGGGCGTTCTCGGTGTCGTACGTGACCACGATCAAGGAACGCCTGCGCGGGTTCCAGGCGGCCGGGCAGGAGCTCACCCTCGCGCTGGGCCTGCACTACAGCCCCGACTGGGTGCGCACGCTGCCCGACGCCGTCGCGCTGGACCAGCACGGCACCCGGCTGACCGGCATCGACATGGTCTTCAGCCAGTCGGTGCGCGACGCCGCGGCCGGGTACTTCGCCCGGATCGACGCGGATCTGGGCGTGCGCAACTTCGCCCACATCCGGCTCACGTCGGGCGGCAACGCCGAGATGCTCTACAACTCGGCGGGCTCGTACGCGGCCTTCAGCGCCGCCGCGCAGAACGGCACCGGGATGGCCGCCGGGATGGCGCCCAACCCGGTGCCGGGCTGGCGGCCGGGGGACCGCGGCGCCTCCCGCGCACAGGTCAGCGCCTGGGCGGACTGGTACATCGACGCGCTCGCCAACGTGACACGGTGGCAGATCGCCCGGTTCGAGGCGCTGAAGTTCACCGGCACCTATCAGACCATCACCCCCGGATCAGGAGTACGCCCGGACGCGTACGACCGGGCGATCCGGCGTTTCCTGCCCGACGGGCTGCTCGGCATCGGCGGCGCGTGGCAGCGCTACTACGCGTCGCTGGCCGGCCTTCCGCGCCTCATGCTCTATGTCTCCTCGGTCGGTGACGGTTCCGGTCACGACGACGCGTGCCGTCCGGGTGACCGCGGGGTCGCGATCAACGATCACAAGGCGAACAGCTGGTCCGCGACGCGCTGGCAGAGCCGCCTGGCCGACGAGTACGGCTTCCGCAAGGGCGGCGAGAACCCCGGCTTCGGCGACGGCGTCGCGAAGGGCACGTACTACTCCGACACCTCCGACCGCGGCATGTTGGCGGTCGCCGTGCGCCAGGCGATCGGCTGCGGCTTCGACGTCTTCAACTTCGCCCACGACCAGCAGTTGTGGCAGGGCCCGCTGAGCCTGAACGCCTATGCCGACCGCATCCGCGCGGCCACCGGCGCCAGCCCCTCCTAGGTCTGCCTAGGCGTCATCCCGCATACCGAATTTGTGGGGATAAGATGAACGGCATGCGGCGAATCGGCTTCTCCCCGTCGCAGAGATCGCGTCTCGGTATCGAGTGGGAGATCGCCTGCGTCGACCGCCGCAGTGGTGAGCTGTCGCCGGCCGCCCCTTCGTTGCTCTCGAAACTCGGTGCCGTTTCCGAGTTCCCGCACGTGACGACCGAGTTGCTCACCAACACCATCGAGCTCGTCAGCGCGCCGCACGCCCGGGTCACCGACGCCGTCGCCGATCTCACGCGCCTCGTCGAGCGGGCGGGCACGCTGGCCGAGCGGATGGGCGTCGACCTCATCTCGTCGGGCACCCACCCGTTCAGCCAGTGGTTCCGGCAGCAGGTCACGCCGGACAAGCCACGGTACGAGACGCTGATCGACCGCACCCAGTGGTGGGGCCGGCAGATGATGATCTGGGGCGTGCACGTCCACGTCGCGGTCGAGAACCGCCGCAAGGTCTTCCCGATCATCGACGGCCTGCTCACGTACCTGCCGCACTTCCAGGCCCTCAGCGCGTCGAGCCCGTTCTGGTCCGGCGAGAAGACCGGCTACGCGTCCAACCGGGCCCTGATGTTCCAGCAGTTGCCGACCGCGGGCCTGCCGCCGCAGTTCACCGAGTGGTCGGAGTACGAGGCCCTGGTCGCCGATCTGGAGCACACCGGCGTCATCGAGGAACTGAACGAGCTGCGCTGGGACATCCGGCCCTCGCCGAGGTGGGGCACGATCGAGGTGCGGACCTTCGACGGCATCCCGACCGCGCAAGAGATCGGCGCGCTCGCGGCCCTGACCCAGTGCCTGGTCGAGCACTTCTCCCGCGAGCTCGACGCCGGGCGCGAGGTGCCGAAGATGCAGCCCTGGTTCGTCCGGGAGAACAAGTGGCGGGCGGCCCGCTACGGCATGGACGCCATCATCATCCAGAACGCGGCCGGCGACGAACGGCTGGTCACCAAGGACCTTGAGCAGTTGCTGCCGACCCTGGCGCCGATCGCCGACGCGCTCGGCTGCCGGGAACACCTGGCCGACCTGGGCGCCATCATCGACCGCGGGGCGAGCTATCAGCGCCAGCTCCGGGTCGCCGAGGCCAACGGCGGCAGTCTCAAGGCCGTCGTCTCCTCGCTGGTGCGCGAACTCCGCGACGGCCTGCCCGTCTGATCCCCGGCCGTTTGATCCCCGGCCGGCTGATCCCGGCCGTTTGATCCCCGGCTGGCCGATCCCCGAACCGGCTGTGACATTACCGCTTGTGACATCGAAGATCGTGACATCGAAGATCGTGCGCGGTCTCTGCGGATGATCGCCGACGGTCTACGTTGGAGCGTCTGAACCGGTGTGCCCGGCCAGACGATGGGTCGGCGGCGTCGGGATACTGGCCGGGTCGAGGCTTATCCCTGACGAGACGGAGCCCGCCCCATGCAGCATCAGAACGACTCGCGGGCCGAGGGGACGCCCGGCCGGGCCCGGCGCGTTGCTCGGCGCGTCCTGATCACCGTGCCGGTGACTCTGGTCGTTCTGATCGTCGTCGCCTACCTCGGCACCGCGGCCATGAAAGTGCCGCCGCCGCACACGCTCTACCGGGTGCAGACCACGGAGCCGTCGCGCTGGGGTGACGTGTTTCCCGCCCGCACGATCGACGCGGCGGTCCAGGCCACGCCGCTGGCCGCTGCTCCGCGGACGCTCCCGTCCGGGGTGCCGTGGAAGGGCGAGCAGATCCCCGTCGGCCAGTTCCTCGACACCACCCGTACCGATGCGTTCCTGGTCCTGCACGACGGCAAGGTCGGCTACGAGTGGTATCGCGACGGGATCACCGCCGGTACCCGGATGTCGTCGTGGTCGATGGCGAAATCGGTGCTCTCGCTGCTTGTCGGGCAGGCCGTCGAACGGGGCGAGCTGGCCGAGGACGACCGGCTCACCGACCTGCTGCCCGAGCTGCGGACCGGTGGTGATTACGACCGGATCACCGTACGTGATCTGCTCGACATGGCCTCCGGTATCGATGTGTCGGAGAACTACCGTGAGTGGTGGCCGTTCACCGGCACCGCGCGCATGTATCTCACCCGTGACCTGCCCGGTTTCCTCAAGGAGAACCGCACGGTCTCGTACGCCCCGGGCAGCCGGGCGACCTATCGCAGCGTCGACGCCGAGGTCCTCGGGCTGGTCCTGAACAGGGTGACCGGCCGGAATCTGACCGACCTGCTCACCGAGCGCCTCTGGCAGCCGATGGGCGCCGAGCGGTCGGCCACCTGGAATCTCGACCACCCGGGCGGCGTCGAGAAGGCGTACTGCTGCATCAACGCGACCGCCCGCGAGTACGCCCGGATCGGTCAGCTCGTCCTCGACCGGGGCCGGGACGTCGTGCCGGCCGCCTGGATCACCCGGATCACCACGCCCGCGCCGCACCGGATCGAGGGCTGGGGATATTCCGCGCTGTGGTGGCATCCGTCCGGTGGTCACGACTACTCCGCGATCGGCATCTACGGACAGTACATCTACGTCGATCCCGCTTCACGTACGGTGATCGTCAAGCTCAGCGACTACGGCGCCCTCCAGGACGAACAGGACACCTTCGAGGTGCTGCGCGCTATCGCTCGATCCTGATCAGGCGCGATCGTCGTCTCCTCCGCGGGCGGGGATCCGCTCTCGTCTCCTCCGCGGGCAGGGATCCGCTTTCGTCTCCTCCGCGGGCGGGGATCCGCTGAGTCTCGCCCGCTGAGGCGGGTCGCCGCAGGTGCGAGAGGTACCGAAACGCGAGGGACTTGTGCGCGCAATAAAAGATGATCATGCTGTGGAGCGCTCCCATCGATCGATACATGCGAGGTTCTCGTTGTCGTTCTCGCGCCTTCGTGGCATCGCGCTGGTGGCGCTGGTCGCCGTCCAGGCCGCTGTCGCGCCGTCGGCCGCCGTGGCCGTGCCACCCGCCGCCCCGTCCCCGGCCAGGACCGTCGCCGAAGCCCGGACCGTCGTCACCCTCATCACCGGTGACAAGGTCACCGCGACGGTGATCGGCGGCCACGTGACCGACCCCCAGGTGCGCACCGCCGCAGGTGGGCTGACCGGCTATCTCGAGCATCGCGAGGGCGCGGGCACCTTCGTCTATCCGCATGCGGCACTGCCGTACGTGGCCTCGGGTCTGCTCGACAAGGACCTGTTCAACATCAGCGAGCTGATCGAGGACGGGTACGACGACGCGCACAGCGCGCGGCTTCCGCTGATCGTCACCTACGCGGCGGGCACGTCCAACCAGCGTGCCACCCTGGCCGGTGCCGAGGGGGTCCGGCCGTTGGCGAGCATCGGCGGCGCCGCCCTCAGCGCGGACCGTTCAGGCGCCTTCTGGTCCACGGTCACCGGCTCGACGGCCCGTACGGCGAACAAGATCGAGAAGATCTGGCTGGACGGCAAGGCCAAGAGCACCCTGGCCGAGAGTACCGCGCAGATCGGCGTGCCCGAGGTCTGGAAGTCCGGCAACACCGGGGCCGGCGTCGACGTCGCGGTGCTGGACACCGGCATCGACACCGGGCACCCCGACGTGGCCGGCCAGATCGCGGCGACCGAGTCCTTCGTCCCGGGCGAGTCCGTCGAGGACGTCGCGGGCCACGGCACGCACGTCGCCTCCACCATCGCCGGTACGGGCGCCGCGTCCGACGGCCGGGAGAAAGGCGTCGCGCCCGGCGTCCGGCTGCACGTCGGCAAGGTTCTCGCCGACGACGGATTCGGCCAGACGTCCTGGATCATCAGCGGCATGGAGTGGGCCGTCCGCGAGCAGCACGCCCGAATTGTCAACATGAGCCTCGGCGCGGACCCCAGCGACGGCACCGACCCGATGAGTCAGGCCGTCAACTCGCTGACCGCCGAGACCGGCGCGCTGTTCGTCGTCTCCGCCGGCAACATGGGACCGTCCGCCTACTCCGTGGGCACCCCGGGCGCGGCCGACGCCGCGCTCACCGTCGGCGCGGTGGACCACGACGACCTGGTCACCATGTTCTCCAGCACCGGTCCGCGCCTCGGTGACCGGGCGCTCAAGCCCGACCTCACCGCGCCCGGCGCCGACATCCTGGCCGCCCGCTCGCAGTACACCCGGGAAGGCGAGGGCAGGTACCTGACGATGAGCGGCACCTCGATGGCCGCCCCGCACGTCACCGGCGCCGCCGCGCTGCTCGCCGCCGAGCACCCGGGACTGACCGGGCAGCAGCTCAAGGACGCGCTGGTCAGCACGACCAAGCCCACCCCGGACGTGACCGCCTACCAGGGTGGCAGCGGACGGCTCGACGTCGCCGCGGCCGCGAGCACGCCCGTCTTCGCGACCGGCACGGTCAACTTCGGCTACCCGGACTACCCGACCGCCCCGAAGGGGCCGGTCAACCGGGAGATCCGCTACACGAACACCGGGGATCAGGCCGTCACGCTCGATCTGACGGTCGCCGGGCTCGACGTGATCGCGCTGTCGGCGCGGCAGGTCACGGTCCCCGCGCACGGTTCCGCCGCGGTCACCGCGACCACCGAGTTCGACCAGGTGCCGGCCGATCAGCTCCTGGCCGGGTTCGTGACGGCGAGAACCGAAGGCCACAGCATCCGTACGACCCTGGCAGTCGGCCGGGAGGGGGTGCGGCACCAGCTCACGCTGAAGGCCCAGGACCGTAGCGGGAAGCCGGTCGGCGGTCAGCTCGTCCTGCTCGGCAAGGACACGACGCGGACCGAGCAGCTCGACGCCACCGGCACCCTGAGCCTGCGGCTGCCCGAGGGGACGTACACCGCCTGGCTCAGCACCGACGTCGAGGGTGCGCACGGCCCGTCGTCGCGCGGCCTGGCCCTGCTGCCGGTTCCGGACATCAAGCTGGACCAGGACCGTACGGTCGTCTTCGACGCGACCAAGGCCCGCCGCGCGACCACGACCACGCCGCAGCCGGCCACCGTGACCGGTTCCCGCTTCCAGATCCTCCGCGACTTCGGCAGCAGCCCGTGGACCGACAGCTGGGTGCCGGGCGAGGAGTACGACAGCGTCTGGGTCCTGCCCGGCACCCGCAAGGTCGCGCAGGGGGTCTTCACCTTCGACACCCGCTGGCGCCTCACCCAGCCGGCGTTGGCGATCGAGGCGTACGGCATCGGGGCGTACGACGACGTGCGAGTGCAGCGCGCCAAGACGCCCCTGGCCCGCGGCCGCAGCGAGGTCGACGCCGTCCTGGGCGGGAACGCCCGGGGCAAGGCTCTGGTGGTGCGCCGCAGCGACACGGTCACGCTCGAGCAGCAGGCCACGGCAGCGGCAGCGGCGGGCGCACGACTGCTCATCGTGGTCAACGACGGCACTGGACGTCTCGCGCCGTGGGCCGGTTCGGTCTGGGCGCCCGCGGATCCGCCGCCGGTGACCGTGGCCACGCTGACCCGCGACGAGGGCGAGCGGTTGATCAGCCGGATCCAGCGCGAGCGGCGAGTCCGGCTCGACCTCACCTCGCGGCCGGCGACCGAGTACGTCTACGACCTCAGCCACGATTACCCGGACGTGATCCCGGCCGACCTGACCTACCGAGCCACCTCGCGCAACCTGGCCCGGATCGACACCTCGTTCCGCAACTGGCAACCCGGGCGTGCTCTTGAGACCCGCAGCAACGTCACGGCCGGTGGATTGTCGGGCTTCCTGGACTACGCCGAGACCCCGGCGATCGCGGACCGCACCGACTGGGTCACCTCCGGGGTGCGGTGGACCGCCGACGTGCAGATCCCCGGGGAGCAGGAGCAGAGGACGGCCCTGACGGCGTACCGGGCCGGCTCTGTCCAGAAGGAACACTGGTTCGGCCCGGTGCAGCGACCCCGCTTGCTCGGCGACGACATCAAGGTGTTCCGCCAGGAGTTCGGGCTCTTCTTCGCGAACATCCCCGGCTGGGGCGACTCGGGCGCGGCCCACGAGGGCTTCACCTACGACACCTCGGCGGTGGAGAACATCGTGCGGCTCTACCAGGGCGAGAAGCTGCTCGGCGCGTCCGACCGCTACAACTCGCTGTTGTTCGCCAGTGGTCTGCCGGCGGAGCGCCTGCCCTACCGGCTGGTGTCGGAGAACAAGCGGGACACTGTCGCCGGGCCGTACTCGACCGCGACGCGCACGGAGTGGACCTTTACCTCGGCTGACGTCGCGGAGGGCACGGTGGAGTCGCCGGCGCTGATCCAGCTCGACTACGACGTGGACACCGACGTGGCGGGCCGGGCCAAGCGGAACGCCGCCCTGACGATCTCCGCCGCCACGCTGGCCAACGCCACCGGCGCGGGCGCGATCCGGACGGTGGGGCTGGAAGTCTCGTACGACGACGGAGCCACCTGGCACCGAGCGACGGTGAAGTCAGGCTCGAACGGCTGGCGTACGTGGCTCGACGCGCCTCGCACGGCGAAGTTCGCCACCCTGCGTACCACCGCCCGCGACGCCAGGGGCAACACCGTCGACCAGCGCATCACCCGCGCCTTCGGCCTGAGGTGAGCGGATCCGGCAGGCGAGAAGTGGGGAGGGCGGTAGATCTCCGGGCCGGCCGTGTCTAGAGTCGGCCGGTGCGAAATCGGCGAGTTGCGATCCTGGTGACGGCTTTGGTTCTGCTTGGCGGCTGTGCCGACCAGCCGGCGAAGACGGCGGCTGCCCCGACGGTTCCGCTTCACCGGCAACCGGTGTGACAGCAACGGGCCCGACCTCGGCGGCGCGGCGATCCGGGCGCTCGATCAGAGTCACGACCTTCCCGTGTACGTCGTGGGCAGTACCTTCACCGGCGGGGTGTGCTCGAACGGCGCGGCCCTGAGCAGCATCCAGGTCTCGTGGACGGTGCTGAACAGCGTGTTCACCGGCAACTCGGCGATCGGGAGCGGGGCCAACCCGGCGCGCGCGGGCACCTCGGGCGGTGGCAGCGGCGGTGCGATCTACCTCGACGGGAACAAGTTCACGCTCACCCTCGACGGCACGCTCATCCGGGACAACAAGGCCAAGGAGGGCGGCGGCGCGGTCTTCTTCGTCAGCAACGACCGCACCGGCACGTTGCGGATCCGGAACTCGAAGCTGCTGCACAACCCGAGCGTCGGCTTCGAGACCGCCGGCCTGCCCGGCGTTTTCTTCCTCGGCGCGAGCAAGTCGACCAGCGGCTCGACCCTCAAGAAATAGGTCGAACCAGGCCCTGGACGGCGGGCCCGAGGACACTGCCGCGAAGGGCCGTACGTCGCCTCGGGTCAGAGGCCGACGCACGACCGCACGGCGGAGTTCAGACGCGGCCGCTGACGACCCAGATCGTCAGCGCCACCAGCAGCTCGTCGCGTTCGACGGCCTCGGCCACCGCGGTGGCCCACGCCGGCGCGAGCTCGGGCGCGATCAGGCCCAACGAGCCGGCCCGCGGCGGATCGAAGATCATCACCAGCTCGGCCGCGGTCCTGACGTCGCTGGTGGCGACGACGAACGGTTCGGCGTGGACGGAACGGCCGCCGGCGGCGATCAGGCGGCGGCGCAGCGACAGGCCCATGCGATTGTCGCGGCCGGGCGCGTAGTTGCGGACGAACGCCGACATATCGTCGAACAGTGGCTGCGGGACGCCGTCGGCGGTGAGCGACGACCAGTCCGTGTCGACCAGGCAGATCCGGCCGCCGGGCTGGACGACCCGGACCATCTCCCTGATCGCCAGGTCGGGGTCCGGCAGGTGCTGCAAGACTCGCTCGGCGCGGGCGGCGTCGAAGCTGTCGGACGGGAAATCCAGCGCCCCGGCGTCGCCGACGACGTATTCGACCGGACCGCCGTCGTGCCGCGCGGCAGCCGCCGCGGTGATCTCGGTCGAGCGGTCGAGCGCCACTACGCGGCCACCGGGCTGAACCAGCTGGGCCAGGTCACGGGCCACCTCGCCCAGCCCACTGCCGACGTCGAGCACGCGCGATCCGGGTCGCAGGGCCAGCTCGTCCCGCGCCCGGCTCCGGAGCCGGCGGATGCCTTCGATCCCGGCCACGCCGTCGAGGTAGGCGAACTTCACTGCCCGTCCCTCCGGCGGGTCCAAGTCCATCTTCGCGGAGAATTCGGAACCGATGGTCGTGGTGCTGTGCAGAGGGTCGCTCATGCACCTACGACGTCTCGGCGACGGCGAAGTTCATCGACGGGCGCCGAGTCCTGCCGCGAGCGCGAGAAGCTCGAGCGATCGGCGGCGGTCGACGGCGTCGTGGGCGATGGCCTGCACCATCAGCTCGTCGGCACCGCTGCGGTCGCGCAGGTCGGCCAGGTGGACGCCGACGGCTGGGGCGGAGCCGACGAAATAGCGGGCGGCCGCGGCCTCCACCGTGGCGCGTTGCCCGGGGAGACGGCCGTGGGACGCCGCGGCGGCCGCTTCCGGGGTGAGCAGCGGCGGCGTGGACCGCATGCCGAGTTGGTGGAGCATCTCGCGCACCGGGCCACGCAGGCGGGCCGCGTCCGCGTCGGTGTCGGCGCAGAGCACTCCGGTGCTGACCAGCACGTACGGCTCGGCGAGGGCGTCGGAGGGCCGGAATTCCGCCCGGTACAGCTGGACCGCGGCCTCAAGGTTGTCGGGGAAGATGTGATGGGCGTACGCGAAGGGGAGGCCTCTCCTCGCGGCCAGGCGCGCACCGCCCAGACCGGAGCCGAGGAGCCAGATCGGCGGACGGCGGCCCGCGGCGACGTCCACCTGGACGTCCGCGCTCGCCCCGAAATACCCGGCCAGCTCGGCGACCTGGTTGGCGAAATCCGCCGGCTCGTCGGGGCGGTCGCCGCGCAGCAGGGTCTTCACGCGGTCGGAGCCGCCGACGCCCCGGCCCAGCCCGAGGTCGATCCGGCCGGGGTAGAGGTTGTCCAGCGTGCCGTAGTCCTCGGCGATGCGCAGGGCCGGGTGGTTGGGCAGCATCACGCCGCCGGAACCGACCCGGATCTCGGTCGTCGCGGCGGCCACGGCCCCGATCAGGACCGCGGTCGCCGAACTGAGCGAGATCGACCCTCCGTGGTGTTCGGCCAACCAGTAGCGGTGGTAGCCGAGCCGTTCCGCCAGGCGCGCTGTCTCCAGCGTCTCGTTGAACGACTCCTGGGCCGTCCCGCCGGTCGTTCCGAGGACGACGTCGAGAACGGAGAGCCGGGTCACGCTTGCATCGATCACGGAACCCTCAACGGCTGCCGCGCCGAGGAGTTCACCCGGATCACCGCTCGCAACGAGGTCGCGCTGAATCGGGTTCTCGTCCCCAGGTTCAGGCCGGGCGGATCGTGTGGTTCATCCGGAACATCGTGTCGGGGTCGTACTGGCGTTTGACGGCCAGCAGGCGGTCGTAGAGCTCCGGCCCGTAGATCTCGCGCAGCGATCGCGGGTCGAGCGCCTCCTCGGGGGAGAGGAAGTTGAGCAACGTGCGGCCGCGTGGATCGGCCCAGGCCCGCATCTCGCCGAACAGGTCCTCCAACTGGCCGCGCAGGAGTTCCTGCTGGTCGGGGCCGCCGACACCGAAGGCGAACATCTGGTACGGCAGGCCGCGGCTGGGCACCGAGTCCGGAGTGGCCGGAGCCCGGTCGAAGGCGCCGCCGAGCGCCCGCAGCTCGACACTGGCCAGCCGGCAGTCGCTCTCCGGTCCGGTCCGCTCGACCAGTTCGGCCAGGGCCTCGTCCGGCAGGCCACTCAATCCCAGGCTCCGATCCTGGTACGGGATCGGGTCGAGCGGATCGTTGTGCAGCACGGCCGCCTCGGCGTACGGCAGTTCGGCCACCGTGTCCACGACAGCGGGCGCGACCGCGCGCATCGGGGCCAGCAGCTCGAGCCCGGCTTCCGCCGCGCCGAGATAGGCAAACCGCAGGTGCACGACGTGCGCCCCGCGCAGTGGCACGGGCAGCGCCTCGATCGGAGGCAGCCGCTGGATCGCGACCGAGGTGGTCGCCGCCTCCGGCAGCGTCGGCGCCCAGTCCCGCCACCGGCGCAGGACGTCGGCGGTCGCACTGCCCGGGAAATAGAGCCCGCCGGCCAGTACGGTCGTGACCGGCAACAAGCCGATCTCCATCGCGGTGACCACGCCGAAGTTGCCCTTGCCGCCGCGCAGCGCCGCGAACAGGCCCGGTTCCGCGTCCTTGCTCACCTTTCGCAGCGCGCCGTCCGCCGTCACGATGTCGAACGACGTCACGTGGTCGGACGCGTAGCCGTACGTACGCCCGAGGATCGGCCCCTGGCCGCCGCCGAGCACGTACCCGATGGCCCCGACCGTGACCGACGAGCCGTTCATCGGCGCCAGCCCGAACTTCGCCGCCGCGTCGATCACCTCGGCCCAGCGCGCTCCGCCGGTCACCCGCGCGGACCGGGCGTCGTCGTCGATCGTCACCCCGCTCATCCGGTCGAGCGTGACGAGCACGGCCCCCTCGGCGGTGAACGGCTGCATGTGCCCGCCGCCCCGGACCGCCACGGCCAGCCCGTTGTCCCGCGCGAACCGGACCGCGACCTGCACGTCGGCCGGGCTCGTCGCGCCCACGGCCACGGCCGGACGCAGCGGGGTGAGCAGGTTGTAGGTGAAGCACTCGGCGTCGTACCCGGGATCGCCGGGTCGGAACACGGGCCCGGCCACGTCGTCGGCGAGTTTGGCGAAGTCACTCATGCCTAGATCAACGAGGCATATGGCTCAAGGTTCACTCTTCTGCCGTGCGCAGGATCACGCCAACGGCAGCAGTTCGTCACCAGCCCGCCCCGACTCGCAGGACGTCCCCGAGCCGCCGTCGGCGCCGGGCCGCCGTCTCGGCCGCCACCACGAGCACCAGGACCGCCGCCGACGCCGCCAGCGTGACCAGCTCGGCCGTCCACCACGGCACGACCGGCACCGGGTCGGTCGCCTGCTCGGTGAGCACCCGCAGCGCGAGCGGCCCGAGGGTCAGCCGGCCGAACAGCGCACCCAGCACCGGGCCGCAGAGCGCCGCCACCAGCAGCACCGGGAGCAGTTCACCCGCCGCGACGCGCTGGGTGTCGCGGGGCCGCAGACCGAGAGTCCGCAGCCGGGCCAGTGTCTCCCAGCGCTCCGGGGCGCTCGCCGCCGCCGCGAGCGCGAACCCGAGGAGCCCCAGTGCCAGCAGGGTCACCGCCGCGATCACGTAGAGGTGCGACAGGCCCGCGGTGAGGGGTGCCGTGCGGCGTTGTTCCAGCACGTCGGCGAGGGTCGTCACCCGGGCGTCCACGTGCGTGTTCCGGGCCGCCGCGGCCGCACCCGGCCCGGTCACCCACACCGTGTTGGGGACGAACGGGAGACCGGCTGCGGCATCCACCACGACGAGGTTGTCGCCGCCGCCCACGGCGGGCGCGCGCCCGACCGCGGTCAGCTCGACAGGGCGGTGGTCGGGCTGGGGCAGGCTGAAACGCAGGCCCGGCCGGAGGCTGTTGTCGCCGGCGAGGACCAGCGCCGGGATCCCGTCGGTCGCCGGGGCGGACGCGGCCGGCCACGTCGGCAGGGGCGTGTCGGCCAGCAGCTGACGGTAGGCCGCGGTGTCCACGACGATCAGGCGTGCGGGGTACGCGGTGGATTCCACGATGAACTGGGCGTTCTCGACCACCTGGGCCGCGACCGCGTGCGTCACGCCTGGCGCGGCGGCGATCCGACGGGTGATCTCGACGGTGGAGTTCCCGGAGTTCGAGGGCAGCACGAGCTGGGCGTCGGCGCCGACCGTCTGCCAGGCGCCGTCCGACAGGCCCCGCTCGGTCGTCGCGGACAGCGTCACCGCGAACGACGCCAGGGCGATGGAAGCCGTCAGGGCGAGCGCGGGCAGCACCCGGGCCGACGTCGCGGCGGCCCGGGCCGCCACGAACAGCACCAGCGGACGCTTCGACCGCAGCGCCAGCCGGAGCGCGAGCTGGGTGGCACGGGGCAGCAGACGCACGACGAGCAGGGAGACGGCGAGGACGCCCAGGGTGGGTCCCGCCGCGGGCAGCGTCGTGTCGTCGACCCCGCGCTGGTAGAGGGCGATGAGGGACGCGGCCGCGAGGATCAGCACGGCGGCGTCGACGGCCGTCCGCCGGATCAGTCCGGTCTGCCGGATCCAGCGGCGGGCGCTGCGGTTGGCCGGGGTGCGCCGATCTCGGGTGGCCCGGGCGGCGGCCAGGGTCCCGTACGCCGGGCCGGCGCCGACGGCGACCACCAGGAACGGAAGAACCCAGGTCAGGCCGGCGCCGCCGGTGAGGACGACGGACAGGGCGAGCCCGATCAGGGCGGCCGGCCCGGCCACCGCGAGCGATTCGATGGTCAGCTCGGTGGCGATGGCGGGCAGGGCGGCGCCGCGCTGCCGGGCAGTAGTCAGTGCGGTTCGGCGGCGCCGGGTCAGCAGGTCGGCGCCGAGCCCCACGACGAGCAGGGCGCCGGCCAGCACGGCGATCAGCAGGACGGACGCCTGGGCCGTCGCAGTGGCGATCTGCTGTCGCAGGTCGCTCAGCAGGCTGTCGAGCTGCGTCGTCCACTTGAGGGCGCCGGCGCGCTCGGCGGAGACCGCGGAGCCGGCCTTGAGGGCGGCGACCTTGGCCGCCAGGGCCTCGGCGGTCTTCCAGGTCAGCGTGTCCGGGTCGGCGTCGAACCGGACCGTGCGGCGCAGCTGGTCGGAGCGGAAGGCCAGCCGGGCGTCGGGCAGGGAGTCGGGGGAGAGCAGACCGCCGAGCCGGGTGCTGCCCAGACCGTCCGTGTCGGTGACGGGCCTCAGCACCCAGGGCGCGAGGCGCCACGCGGGATCGTTCGGGTCGGTCGGCCGGAAGATCCCGCTGACCCGTACGTCGTACTTGGTCCGCTGCTCGTCCTGGACCGGGATGCGGGACCCGGGCCGTACGCCGAGCGCGGTCGCCTCGTTCTCGGTCAGCCCCACCTGCACGGGCCAGGGTGTGCCGTTGAGGGGTATCTCGACGGAGTCGTTGCTGGTCGAGGCGCGCGGCGCCGTACCGGCGATCCAGGTGACCGCGGGCCCGCCGGACGTCTCGTACAGGTATTCGAGCTGGAGCCGGCGCTGCACGCTGCCGTCGGTGATCATCATCGAGATGCTGGAGACCGTGGTGACCGGCGGCAGCAGCACGGACCGCAGGCTCGGGTCGAGGTCGACCTCGGCGAAGGCGGCGAGGCCGGCGACGTCCTCGGCGAGGCGCGGCTCGCGCAGGCGTCCGCCGGTCGGTCCGTAGTTGTCCCCCCAGTCGGCCTCGACGCGGACGGCTGCGTCGTCGGCCGAGCGGCGGACCGTGTCCCGGGTCGCCGCGTCGGAGGTGGAGCGGATCAGCGGCGGAGTGGCGCCGGCGAGCAGGGCGACGACAGCGACGACGGCGGCGACCAGTGCCAGCGGTCCGGCGTCGGCGCGGGCCCGGCCGCGAACACTCGGCCAGTGCAGACTGGTTCTCACGACGCCACCCGCAGGTGAGCGGCGTCCGCCCGGCGGGACTGGACCAGGACCGCGACGGCGGCCACCAGTCCGCAGGCGCCGACCAGCACTCCGAGCAGGACGGCCTCGGCGCCCCAGGGCCAGTGCGCCACGGCGGCCGGCACGGCGGCCGCGCCGGTGTCGGAGCGGATCAGCAGTGGTGCGACGATCCAGGTGGCGAGCGCGCCGACCCCGGCCCCCGCCGCGAGCAGGGGTAACACGACCACCGCGTGCTCGCCCAGCAGGGCCGTCCGGATGCCACGTCGGGACACGCCCAGGCCCCGCAACCGGGCTACTTCGACGGCCCGAAGTCGGACGTCGTAGGTGATGTGCAGCAGCACCCCGCCGAGGAGCAGGATGACGGCGGCGACGACCAGCACCCGCAGGACGGCCGGGAAGGAGGCCCGCAGCGGGCTTCCGGTCAATCGCGCGGCTTCGGCTTCCCGGCTGGTCACGACGCCCAGGTGCAGACCTTCGAGGCGGGCGTCGGCGTCGGCCCGGGCCGGTCCGCCGATCCACCAATCGGTCACCAGCGAGTCCACCGCGCCGCGCACGACGACGGCGCGGGTCAGGGTGTCGACGTCGGCGAGGATCGCGGCGGCGCCGGGGGCGGACGGCACGTTCGGCACGACGCCCGCGACGACGGCGTGCACGGGTGTCTGGTCGACAGCGAGGGTGAGCTCGGAACCGGGGTGCGCGCCCACGGCCGCGGCGAACTGGCTCGAGACCACGACCGGCACCAGGCCGGGGTCGGCGAAGGCGGTGGCGACCAGAACGCGGCTCGACGGCGACGACTCGGCGAAGCTCACCGCCGCGGTCAGCTGTATCCGGGTGCCGGTGACCGTGACCTTCTCGCCGGAGAGCTGGCTCTGCTCGGGCGCGGCGGACCGGACCGTCCAGGCCGCGGCGGTCGGCGCGGCGGCGGGCAGGGTCAGCGTGGCGTCGATGCGGCTCACGTGCTGGATTCCTGTCTCGCCGAGGACCGTCAGCGTGACCCCGATCAACCGCAGCCCGGGGACCTTCGCGCAGCCCGGTACGGGGTACCGGCGGCCGTCGAGGGGAGTGGGGTCGCCGGCGCAGGCCGTACGAAGCCCGGTCTCGTCCTCGAGGAGCAGGTGCGGGGTCACGGCGATCGGCAGGGTACCGGTGGCGGTTCCGGTCAGGGCCGGGACGCTGTTCAGGGGCAGGGGGACACCGGTCACCGGGGTGGGCGGCGCGAGCGGCCCGGTCACGCCGGCCCACGTACGTCCGCCGTCGAGCCGGCCGTGCAGCAGGGCGGAGGCGTGGCGGGTGTCGACGGCGACCATCCGCGGCGCCGAGTCCGGACCGCCGAGCCACTGCCCGACCACGACGTTGTGCTTGGCGACCGGGCTGATGACGCCGCCCGTAGCGGTTCCCACCTCGGCGCTCTGCCCGGTGACCGGCGCCGTGGTGAGGGCGACGGCGAGGTCGGTGCCGACGGCGAGGTCAGCCTGCTCGTGCTGAGAGGTCTGCCAGGTGGAGCCGAAGGCCGTCCCGAACGTCGCCGCCGCGCAGCCCAGGCAGATCAGCAGACCGGCGGCGAGCGCCTGCGGGCGGCGGGCAGCCCCGGCGGTCGCCATCGGCAGGGCGAATCCCCGCGTACGCCCGGCCAGGCGCTCGGCACCCTTGAGCAGCGGCGGCAGCACGCGCAGCAGCAACGCCGAGCCGGCCACGAGGAGCAGGGCGGGCGCGAGGATCCGTACGGCGTCGGCCCGGGAACCGGCCGCCGAAGGCTGGGACCGCAGCTGCCACCAGCCGACCGCGGCCAGGGCCACCAGCAGCAGGTCGATGCCGGAGCGCGCGAGCAGTTCGCGGTGGCTGCGGTCACCGGTCCCGGCGGCGGGCCGGGTGCCGAGTCCGATGTGCAGGAGGGCCAGCGCCACGGCGCCGCCGAGCACCACCACGACCTGGGCCACGGTTACCGTCGCCGCGGCGTTCAGGCCCGCGTCGGCCAGCGGCGGCAGGTGGGTCAACGCGGCGTACAGGAAGGAAGAGGCCGGGATCGACAGCGCGACGGCGGCCGCGGCCAGCGCGCCGGCCTCGACGGAGGCCAGCCCGGTGAACTGGCCGCGGCTCGTGCCGAGCGCGTCCAGCAGGCCGGTCTCGGTGGTCCGGACGCCGGTGGTCAGCCGCCCGGCCAGGGCGAGCGCGATCGCGGTCAGGAGCAGGCCGATCAGCGCCAGCGCGAGCACCGCCGCCGAGGTGAGCTGCTGCTGGTGGCGGGCTTCGAGCAGGGTCTGGGGGAGGGGGGACGAGACGCGGTCGATCTCGACGCGGTCGCCGAGCGTGCCGGTCAGCCTGCGGTCGGCCTCGAGCACCGACGTGGTGAGCACGTCCAGGCCGCGGCTGGTCGGCGCGGACAGGTCCGGCCGGGCGGTGACCTCGAGCCGGGCCAGCGCGGAAGCCCCGGAGAGCAGCCCGTCGAGATCGACGAGGAACGGCCCGTACGCCTGGATCGGCCGGGCCGAGGTGTTCTCCAGCGGGTCCGGGTCGAACCCGGTGCCGCCCAGGGGGTCGCGGTCCCACCCGGCGTCCTGCAACGGCCGGACGATGCCGACGACGGTGACGCTGACCGCCGGGTTCGGGTCCCGGCCGAGCTCGGGACCGAGGCGGACCCGGCTGCCGGGCCGGAGGTCGAGCAGCCGCGCGGTGCTCTGCAGGACGGCGGCCTCGGCCGGCGTCCCCCCGGCCCGCGGCCAGCGGCCGGTCACCAGCGCCGCGCTCGATCGCAGGTCCTGGACGGCGGAGAGGTAGCCCCCGCCCTCGATCCCGTCGGCGCTGGTGCCCGCGAGCGGCAGCGTCCGCAGCCCCGACGAGGCCCGGGTCGTCGTGGTCGCGCGGAACGGCGCGATCGCCGAGGTCAGCACGGTCCGGGAGTCGTCCGCGACCGACCGGGCGTTCGTGGCGGAGACCTTCCCGACGTACGCGGTGACGGAGACGGTGTCCGGGGCGGCGCGGGTGGCCGAGACCTCCACCGACCGCTGGGCGGTGCGGGTGATCAGCAGGGTGCAGGTGCCGAGCAGCGTCGCGCCGATCACCAGGATCGAGAGCAGCGAGACGAGCAGCGGCCACTGCGCGCGGGCCCGCCGCGCGACCAGCCTCAGCACGGCGAAGTCCGGACAGTCACGGGGTGACCTGCCCGTCGGCGATCCGGATCACCCGGTCGGCCAGCGCCATCATCACCGGGTCGTGGGTGGCGACGACGGCCGTGACCCCCTCGGACTCGACAACGCCGCGCAGCAACGCCATCACGGCCAGCCCGGTCTCGGCGTCGAGCTGACCGGTCGGTTCGTCGGCGATCAGCAGGCGTGGCGACGCGGCCAGCGCCCGCGCGATCGCCACTCGCTGCTGCTGCCCGCCGGAGAGCTCACCGGGCCGCTGCTGGGCGTGGTCGGCCAGACCAACCAGGTCCAGGAGCAGCCGCACGCGGTTCTCGCGCTCCTTCGGGTCGGCCCGCGCGAGCCGCAGGGGCACGCCGACGTTCTCGGCCGCCGAGAGCACCGGGATCAGGCCGAACGTCTGGAAAACGTACGAGACCCGGTCGCGGCGCAGGCGGGACAGGCCGTCCTCGTCGAGACCGGTGATCTCGACGTCGTCGACCACCACCCGGCCGGCGTCCGGGCGGTCCAGCCCGCCGATCACGTTGAGCAGGGTCGTCTTGCCGGATCCGGAGCGGCCGACCAGCGCCACCATCGTGCCCGGCTCGACGTCGAAGGAGACGTCGCGCAGAGCGTGGACGGCGCCCGGCCCGGAGCCGAAACTGCGGTCCACACCCCGTACGGTCAGAAGTGCCCCGGTCACGCGTCGGGCCGGATCGTGATGTGGTCGGGCTCCAGCGCCAGCCGCACCCGTCTGGTGAGCGCGAGCGCCGCACGATAATCACGCGGTACCTGAATGCGCCCGGCCCGGTCCATCACGGCGTACTCCTCGGCGATGACGTGGGTACCGCCGTCGGCGGCCGTTGCTGTGCGGCGCAGAACCTCGCTGCTGGTGCGCCCGTCGCGGATCGACACGGTCCGCTCGACCTGGCCGCTGACCGCGGAGTCGTGGGTGACGATGACGACCGTGACGCCGAGGTCCCGGTTGACGTCGCGCAACGCGCCGAAGACCTCGGCCGAGGTGGCGGTGTCGAGCTCGCCGGTGGGTTCGTCGGCCAACAGCACCTCGGGCTGGTTGGCCAGCGCGACGGCGATGGCGACCCGCATCTGCTGCCCGCCGGAGAGCTGGCCGGGACGCCGATCGGCCAGGTCGCCGATGCCCAGGGCGCCGAGCAGGTCGTCGGCCCGCGTGCGCCGCTCGCGGGCGGGGACGCGGGCCGTCGTCATCGGCAGGTCGACCATCTGGCGGGCGCTGAGGTACGGGATGAGGTTGCTCGCGGTCTGCTGCCGCACGAAGCCGACGGCGTGCCGCCGGTAGCGGACCCGGTCGGAGCGCGACATGTCCAGCAGGTTCCAGCGGTCGACCCGGGCTCGTCCGGCGGTGGGTGCGTCGATTCCGGCGAGGATGGAGAGCAGCGTCGACTTGCCGGAACCGGAGGCGCCGACGACGGCGACCATCTCGCCCCGCTCGACGACGAGGTCGAGTCCCTGCAGCGCCTGCACCTCGACCGGGCCGGATTGATAGATGCGCACGAGGCTTTCGCACACGATGAGCGCCCCGGCGCCGAAGTCCGGCGGAGGCGGTGAGGTTTCGACCGACATGACCTACCTCCGCTTGCTTGGGTTCCGTTTATATCCGAGGTCCGCAAGCAAGACCCGCGCGGGGGCCCACCCCGGCTGTGACGCGGCTCGCAGTGAGACTTGGACGTGCGCCGGCGTCATCGAAAACTGGTAGCGAAGTGCGTCGCTCCGGCGAATGGTCGCGCATAGGATCGCCGGCATGGGGCTGCGACCTGTTCAGCTGAACGTCAAGGCGCTCGATCATGCGGCGGTCGGCCGGTTCTGGGCGGAGGCGCTCGGCTGGAGTGCCTACGACACGGGTTCGGGCGTGACCACCTACGTCGGCCCCACCGGCGGCCTCGTCTGGCCGAATCCGGTCACCATCGGCATCGACGTGGTCGCTGTCCCCGAGCCTGGGACGACGACCAAGAACCGGGTGCACCTCGACCTGGCAACCACCTCCGTGGCCCACCAGACGGGGTTGGTCGCACGCCTGCGGGCTCTCGGTGCGACGCCCGCCGACGTCGGCCAGGCCGACGTCGGGTGGACGGTCCTGGCCGACCCCGAAGGCAACGAGTTCCGCGTCCTGGAGCCGCGCGAGACCTACCGGGACACGGGCCCGATCGCCGCGGTGGTGGTCGACTGCGCGGACCCGGGGGACATGGCCCGCTTCTGGGCCGGCGCGATGGACTGGACCCTGCACGAGGTGACCGACAACTACGCCGCTTTGCGTTCCGCCAACGGTACCGGCCCGTACCTCGAGTTCCTCCGCACTCCCGGCGGGAAGACCGTGCCGGACCGCCTCCACCTGGACCTGCTCCCGTACCCGGGCGACGACCGAGCAGCGGAGGTGGCCCGGCTGCGGACCCTCGGTGCCACCGACCTCGACGTGGGTCAGGGCGACGTCCCGTGGACCTGCCTGATCGACCCGGACGGCCACGAGTTCTGCGTCCTGGCCCTGCCCTGAAAGTCCCTCCGCGCCGGCCTCCCGGGGGTGGGGTGCCTTGTACCGCGACGGTCCGAGCGGACCGGTGGTCCCCGCCGGGTCGCGGGGTCCGGCCGTGACCTCGGGCAGGTGGTCTCCGGCCGTGACCTCGGGCAGGTGGTCTCCGGACGGGTTCAGCCGTTCCGGGGTCGGCGGGCGATCGTCAGCAGATGGGTCGTCGGCCAGGGGAGCGGGTGGCCGTCGAGGTCGGTCAGGGAGGCTACCGGGGTGAACCGGTTCTCGACGAGCCAGTCGTTGCGGATCGGCCTCGACGCCGGGTCGACCTCGAAGCCGGCCTCGACGAGCAGGGCGGTCCAGTCCGCGAACGCGAGTCCGCAGAACTGCTCCCGCGTCTCCGGGATCCAGTTGTCGACGTAGTCCTTGCGGGTCAGGAAGTCCATCGCCGAGGCGAGCGGGAGCCGGACAGCGTCGTCGCCGACCACCGTGTAGGTGAAGGGGAATGCGAAGTCGACCGCGAACTGGTCGAGCCGCGCCCGCGTCGACAGGCCGGACACGTACGCGTTGATCTCGCTGGACGGCAGGTCGGCCAGGTCGTGCCGTGGCGCCGCGGGGTGGAAGCCGTCGTCCCGCTTCAGAACCAGAAGCACCGGGCGGTCGGGCTCGTCGGGGCCGCACACGTCGCTGTTGATCCAGACGCCGCCGGGGACGGTGTGGTCGAGCAGCCGGCGGGCGAACTGCAGCACCGACGCGCGGCGTTCGCCGTACGACCAGATTTCGTGGGTCAGGGCGAACGTGAGCGTCGTGTCGACCGAGCGTGGCTTGAAGATCGCCCCGCCCAGGACGTTACGCCGGTAGAAGTAGACGTTCGCGTTGCCGAAGACGCCCTGGTCCTTCTTGTGCACGCATTCCTGGTACAGGTGGCGGGCGACCTCGACGCCGATCAGGTCGCTCTCGTGCAGGGCGCCCTCCCGGTCGGCCAGCTCCAGCAGCGACCCGGCGCCGCAGCCGAGGTCGACGATGCGTCCGGGCTGCACGTGCCCGCGCACCTCGGCCCACTTGCGCGCTGCCGCGGCGGCGAACGCCTCCACGTATGTCCGGTAGTCGCGGGTCGCCGTCAGCCCGCCCTCGTCACCGACCAGCGGATCGTTGACGACCGCACGGACCGTCGCCCCGAGCTGGTACCGCTCGAACACGTCGACGGTCGCCGGGTGCGCCAGCGACAGCCAGGTGTCGTCGCCCCCGGCCAGCCGCAGCAGCACGTCCCACGGCCGTTCCGGCGGGTCCTCGTGCGCGGCCTCGACCGGCGCGATCGCGAAACCGAGCCGCTCGTACAGCTTGGCCACCTGCGGCGTCGAACACGCGACCAGGGTGTCCGACGGCGTGAGGTCGAGTCCGGTCGCGACCTCGATGGTCTTCAGCGTCACCTCGGCGAACGCGTCCGTGGGCGCGGTGTCGAAGATCGGCACGACCACGGACCGAAGCCCCTCCAGCACGCTGAACCGCTCGATCGCGGCCTCGCGGCGATGGTAGGGGACCGGGTTGCGCCGGGTGTTCTCGTGATTCGCCGACGTCACCGCCCAGACGATCGTGGCGCCCTCGGCGGCGAGCCCGCGCAGGTAGCCGGCCTGGAACCGGGTCAGCAGGTGATGCCGTCCCGGAAAGAGCACGTTCGAGATCATCGGCCAGCATAACCGCCATCCGGAACGCCTTACCTGAACGGAGGACCGTGCTCCGGCACTGTGGACGCCAAGATGGTGAGGTGCGGCGACGTTTGCGGCAGATCCTGAAGGACGTCCGGCAGAAGCGCTTCCTCGACCTGTACGCGACCACTCTCGTCGCCTTCATCTTCGCCGCGTTGCTGCTGGTCGGGGCCGACCTTCCGGACAGCGTACGGTGGTCGGTGCTCTTCGCCGGTCTCGGTTTTCTGCTGCTCCGGGCCGCTCTGATCAACCACAGCGAGGAGCGCTTCCTCGACCGTAGCGACTACGACCGCAACCCGATCACCGAGGACCTGCGGAACGCCAAGCACGTGTGGATCTTCGCGCCGGTCGGCTCCAACTTCCTCACCGAGGAGCGCTGCGACCTGCTGCGCCGCGGCCCCCTGGCCAAGAACGACGGCACCGTACGCATCGTGGTCCTGCAGCAGTTCGATCCCGGTGACCCGATCTCCGAGCAGCTCGACGCGCTCCTCGACTACCCCGTCCAGCGCGCCGCCGACTCCCTGCGCGAGACCCGGGCCCGGCTCACCCGGATGGCCCAATGGCCGGTCAACGGCACCTTCGCGTACGGGGACCTCGGCGTCAACCCCGGCTTCAGCCTGACCGCAGTGAACCCCCACTCGGCCGGCGGCTACGTCAACGTCGAGTTCCACGGCTTCCGCAACGACGCGATCCGCTCCCGCATGCACCTCCACCTCACCCGCGACGACGGCCCTTGGTACACGTACTGGCTCGACCAGTTCGAGGCGATCTGGCGTTCCGCCCTCGCCGACCGGCCGTGACCACGGTCGTCCACCGCAACCCTCGGTCGTCATGATTCGATAGGGGCAACATGCGTACCTCCATCGTTGCCGCCGCAGCCCTCCTCGCGCTGATCGGCGGTCTCTCTCCGCCCCAGGAGCTCAAGACCGGCACATTCGCGCGGCACCTGATCGAAGGCCCGCGCAGCCACTTCCTGAAGCACGGTCCCGGAGCGCCGGTGCTGACCGTCGCACATCGCGGAGATTGGCGTGACGCTCCGGAGAACTCGGTCGCCGCGATCACCAAGGCGGTCGAGGGTGGCGCCCAGATCGTCGAGGTCGACGTGCAGCGCACGCGGGACGGCGAGCTGGTCCTGATGCACGACGAGACGGTCGACCGCACCACCGACGGCACCGGCCGGGTCGCCGACCTGACCCTCGAGCAGATCGAGGCGTTGCGGCTGCGCGCCGGGTTGGGCGGCGACCACGCTCGGCTCAGGAGGCTGAAAGTGCCCACGCTGCGGGACGCGCTGCGGGCCGTAAGCGGAAGCGGTGCACTCCTCAATCTGGACAAGGCGTGGCCCTACCGCGATCAGGCGTACGAGCTGCTGGTCGAGCTGGACCAGGTCGGCCAGGGCATCTTCAAGAGCAGCGCGCCGGTCCCCGAGGTCGCCGCGTTTCTCGCCCGAGACCCGCGGATCCTCTACAGCCACGTGATCGGCGACGCCAACGTCGCCGACGTGGGCGCCTTCGCCGATCGGCCCCCGACGGCGTACGAGCTGGTCTTCGATCGGTTGTCCGACCCGCAGATCCAGCCCGCCGTCGTCGCGATGGCGCGGGCCACCAGCCGGGTCTGGGTGAACACCATGTGGAAGGGGTTGGCCGCCCGCTACACCGACGCGGCATCGCTGCGGGACCCGGCACTCGGCTGGGGCGCGGTCGTCGACCGCTACGGCGCCGACACGATCCAGACCGACGACCCGGACCAGCTGCTCGGCTGGCTGCGCGCTCGCGGTCAGCGCTAGCCGCACGCTCGACCGGTCCACTACGAGCCGATCCTGAGTCCGGCTACCGGTGAGCTGGTGGGGGTGACGGTCAGCCATGTCCTTCTCGGAGCTTCGTGACTGGGTCCTGGGCCACGAGTGAGGCTCATGCCGGCGGTGGATTGTCTGCGGGCGGTCCGCATGAGAGCGTCGAGCGGCCCCCGCCGTGCATCCAAGGAGACCTAGTCGTGACCGAACCGGCCCAGCCGCCCGCGGGTGGCGCCACCAAAACCCTCTCCGGGGTCGCGCTCGTCGCGGCGCTGATCGTCCTGGTCGGCTTCGGCGCCTTCATCTGGTTCCTCGCCACCAAGAGCGGCACCAGCGAGGTCTCCTGGACCAGGCTGGCCTGGCTCTTCGCCTCCGTCGAGGCGATCGCCTTCGGCGCGGCCGGCGCGCTCTTCGGCTCCACGATCCAGCGGCAGCGCGCCGAACAGGCCGAGGCCGCGGCGGCCGCGAATGCCGGGGCCGCGGCCCGGGGTGCGGCTCTTGCCGCGGCGATCCAGGCCGACGCCCCCGCTCCCGGTGCTCGCGACGGACTCGAACGGCTCGGCCCCGACGACGACCTGGCCGCCCGCCACGCCGCGCTGGCCCGGGCGCTGTTTCCGTGACGTACTGGGTCGACCGGCGTGCGACGTTGCCGCCCGGGACCCCCATGACGCACGCCCTGGTGATCGGCGTGAGCGCCTATGACCACCTGCCGAGCGTGGGGGCGGGTCCCTTCGGCCTGTCCCAGCTCGGCTCGACCGCGATCGGCGCCTACCGTTTCGCCGTCTGGCTGCGCGACCACTACCGCAACCCGGACGCGCCGCTCGCCACGATCCGGCTGCTGCTCTCGCCCTCGGCCGCGGAGATCAGCGCCGGGGCCCCGGAGGGCCGGTCCGCCGACCGGGATCGGGTGCGGGCTGCCGTGCTCGACTGGCAGAGCGACAACACCGGCAACCGTACGGGTGTGAGCGTCCTCTACGCGGCCGGGCACGGCACGATGGTGTCGCACCAGGACTCGTACGTCCTCTTGCAGGATTTCGCCAAGGACCGGCTCGTCCTCGACTATTCGCTCGACGTCGGATCGGTCTATCGCGGCCTGGCCGGACCGCGGTTCCCGGCGACGCAGTTCTCCTTCGTGGACGCCTGCCAGATCCGGCCGAAGGCGTTCGCGACGTTCAGCAACCTCGGCGCCGGCGTCGGCCTGCCCGAGGAGTGGGCCGGTCCGGACGTACGCGCGGCTTCGGTCTTCTTCAGCGCCTCGCCCGGCACGCCGGCCTGGGGTCGCGCCGACGCCACCGGCACGATCTTCTCGACGGCGTTGCTGGACTGCCTCGGCGGCCTGGGCGTCGACGCCGTCCTCGGTGCTGACGACGCCTTCCGGATCACCGGCGCGAGCCTGTTGCGCGCCCTGGAGGAGCAGGTGACCGAGCGGGCCCGACAGTTCGGCGAGGTGCAGCACGTCACCGGCGGAGGCACCGGGCGGGCCTGCGTCCTGCACCGCTTCGAGGAGCCACCGGCGTTCCCGTACGAGATCCGGCTTGCCCCCGACAGCGCCCGCCCGCTCGCCCGGGCCGACATCTGGGACGGTGACCGCAACTCCCGCCTGGTCGAGGGGGAGCGGTTCGACTCGAACCCGGCGAGCTGGCGGTTGCCGGTCGGGCTGAACAGCCTGGACGTGATCGTCCCGCCGGGCCACGACCGGTTTCGGACCCGGAGCGGGGTCGCCCTGCTGGTGCAGGCCCGCCAGGGTGGTCCGAAGGTGGTGAGCGTGGAGTGACTGCCGGCTCCGAGGGCCGCGCCCGCGCCCGCGTCTTCGTCGAGACCGGACGGTCCCGGGTGCCCGTGCTGGTCCGCGACGGGCGGTTGCGGGTGGTGCACACCGGCACCAGCGGGTCTTCGTTCTTCGTCGCGCCGGGACGCTACGTCGTCGCGGTGGCCCTGCCCGGCGATCGTCTGATCGAGGAGATCATCGACGTCGGGCCGGGGGAGAGCCGGGCGGTGGCGATGGCCGACGCGATCGACGACGCCGATGCCCGGCTCGGCCTGTCCGACCGGGTCGGGCTCGTGTCGGCCGGGCGGAGTCCGCTCCCGCCCGGCTGGCAGGTCGCTCGTCGGCTGGAGACCTTCCTGCCGGCCACGCTGGTTCGCCGTCGACCGGTGCTCGTCGGGCGAAGCCTGCGCACCGACCGGTTCAGCCGGACCGAAGTGCTGGCTCCCGGCGTCGCCTTCATGGAGATCTCCGACGGTGGCACGAGCGTCGCGCTGGGCCTGCCCGCCGACCACATCTCCCTGATCATTCAGGACACCGGCCAAGCAGACCTGGCGCTGGCTGCCTTCCCGCCCGGTCCGGAGGCGCAGTTGATGCTGCGCTACCTGGCGGCGAACGACCTCGAACGCGGCGCGCTGCTTCTCCCCGACCTGGTCCGGCCGACGCGCTTCGAGCGGATCGCCGACGAGGCCCTGCTCCTCGGCGGGTACCTGGCGGTCCGGCTCGGGGGCTCGGCTCCGCTGCCGCTCCCGAGGGACGCGCTGTGGCTGGCCGACACGCTCGCGATCGCCGCCGAAGCCGCCGCCGCCGCGGGATCCCACGGGGAGGCCGCCGAGTGCCTCGTCGAGCTCGGAATGTCGGGGATACCGCGATTCACCGCGGGTTTCTCCATCCTCGTGTCGCGTCTCCGGCAGTACACGCGCGAGGGGCCGGCCCGCGTGTCGCTCACCGGCGGCCAGCGGCGCGAGATCGATCAGCTTCACGAGGCGTACGGGGGCGTGGTCCCGTACGTGGATCTGACCAGGCCGACCACGACGTTCCGGAACCTGCCCGGCCTGGTTGCCGCATGAGGCGCGGGACCCCCGCGGATTCGCGCGGGCTTCGCCGAGCAGTCACCGCGTGTGCCCGTCACTGTTCGTGTCGGCTCGGCCGGCCCGGTCACCGCGTGTGCCCGTCACTGCTCGTACGGGGGCGCCGGCGGCATCGCGCTGGTTGGCGGCCATGCTGGTGATCGTCACGGTGAGCAGGGTTACGGCGATGACGCCCAGCGAGGCGAGCGTCGGCACCTCGGGCAGGGCCGGCCAGACGCCGTGCGCCCAGTGCAGCACGAGCTTCGCCCCGATGAAGGCGAGGATGATCGCCAGGCCGTAGTCGAGGTGGCGCAGCCGGTCCAGGACGTTGCGCAGCACGAAGTAGAGCGCCCGCAGACCCATCAGCGCGAACGCGTTGGTCGCGAAGACGAGGTACGGGTCCTCGGTCACGCCGTACACCGCGGGCACCGAGTCGACCGCGAAGACGATGTCGGTCATGAAGACCGCGACCACGACCACGGCGAGCGGGGTCAAGGCCCGACGACCAGCCTGCCGTACGGTCACCTTGCCACCGTGATATTCGTTCGTCACGGGGAAGAACCGGCGCATCAGCTTGACGCTGCGCATCTGGTCGATGTCGATCGCGTGGCCGTCGCCGCGCCGCGCGTCCCGCATGACCTTCGCCGCGGTCACCAACAAGATCGCGCCGAACAGCAGGAACGCCCACGTTCCGGCCTGCAGCACGGCCGCGCCCGCCGCGATGAAGACGCCGCGCAGCACGAGAGCGCCGGCGATCCCGTAGAGCAGCACTCGCTGGGCCAGGGCGGACGGTACCGCGAACGCGCCGAGCAACAGCATGAAGACGAAGAGGTTGTCGACCGACAGGGACTTCTCGACGACGAATCCGGTATAGAACTCGACCGCGGGCCGGCTGCCGTACTGCCACCAGAGCACGAGCCCGAACACCGCCGGAAGCGTCAGGTAAAAGATCGACCAGCCGGCCGCCTCGCGCATCGGCACGTCGTGCGGCCGACGTGTGACCACGAAATCGGCCACCAGCAGAGCGATCAGAATCGCGATGCTGATCGCCCAGAGTCGCGGTGAAGCGATGGTCTCGAGCGGGGCCGCCCAGGTAGTAATTTGCGCCATCGGGGATTCCTCCTCGGAGATGTGCGCCATCGTCCGAGGTCTCCCCCACCCGCACGATCACGGGCGAACGCACGGGGGCATGCTGGGATGCCCGTGATGACCGCGACGCTCTTTGTGAGGTACTCCCCTCGCCGCGGACCCTAGTGCACGATCCTGGACATTTCCTGGTGGGTCAGGCTCGCAGCGCCGGGCGTATTCCGGGGACTCCGCGGTGACGCGGCCGACGTTTACCTAGAACAGGCGTCGGTCGGTACCTAGAACATGCGTTGGCCGGAGCGGAACGAGGCCCGAGACTGAGCACATGTTTCGCATCGGAAGGCAGCATGCCGGGACGCTGGCTCTGGCGGGGTGTTCGGGCGCGATCGACCTGCTCGCCATCACCGCGCTCAGCGGCACGTTCGTCAGCGTGATCACCGGTAACCTGGTGATCTTCGGGTACGGGCTGGGCCAGCCCGACCCGTCCCGGCTCATCGCGGTGGGGATCGCGGTGCCGGCGTTCGCGCTGGGCGTGCTGCTGTGGTTCGGGCTGTGGCGCTCGCGGCCAACAGCGGTCCGCGGGCCGCTGCTGGCCGAGTTCAGCCTGGTGGCCGTGTTGGCGGTGGTGCTGCTGGCCGTGGACGTGCATCCGAACGACGCGGTGGCGCGCATCCTGCTCGGGGTCGCCGGGGTCGCGATGGGGGCGCAGAGCGTGATCGCGAACCGGCTGAAGATCTCGACCACGTACATGACCGGCAACCTGACCAACGCGCTGACCGACCTGCTGACCGGACGGCGCGCGCAGGCGATCCCGGCCTTCCTGCAGCTGGTCGCCTTGCTGGCCGGGGCCGCGGTCGCCGCCGCCCTCTACGTCCATCTGCGCTGGGCCGCGCCGCTGCTGCCGCTGCTGTTGCTGGCCACGGCGATCGGCCTGATCCGCGCGCCCGCGCCCGCGCCCGCCCCGGTCTGACCGGCGCCGGGCCGTGGCCACCGGCAAGGCCAGTCGTACCCGATCTCCTGGCCTTGCCGGTGACCTCGCGGCGGCTACGGGCGGCGGGCGCGTCTCCGGGTGAACGAGAATCCGACCAGCCCGGCCACCGCGGCCAGGACGCCGCCGGTGGTCGTCCAGACCCAGCGCGACGAGAACTCGGGCAGGAACGAGGCCGTCGTCGCCGGTTCCGCGGAGGCGGTGGGCTGAGGGACGTCCGTCAGCACGGCGCCCGGGTGGTTGACCGGGTCGAGCGGCGCGGCCAGCGTGCCCTGATCGGCGCCCGTGTCGCCGACCTCGGCGGTCAGCGACAGGTCGACCTTCACCGGCAGGCCGAGATCCCGTTCGGGCATCGCGGTCGACGAGAGGCGCACGAAGTAGGTACCGGGCAGGGGGTCGAGGTCCGCCGGCTCGGCCCACGAACGTACCTGTCGCAGCCTGCAGCCCAGGGTGACCTCCGCGGCGTCGGCGGCGGCGACCGGACTCTGTTCGCCGGCCACGCACGGTTGCCGGCGGCGCAGGCCGTCGAAGACCTCGATCGTCCACGCTTGCGGGCCGTGCCGGTCGGCGGCCGCGGGGAGTGTGACCTTGGCGGTCAGGTCGGGCTGCTGGCCGGCCGTGGCCGGGAACGACCAGTAGAGATAGTCGCCGGTGACGGCGGCCACCTGGGTGGGGCGGGCGGTAGCCAACGGCGTGGCGTTCAGGAAGGACGTGCCGGCGCTTCCGGCGGGGGCCAGCAGCAGGGTCGCGGCGAGTGCGGCGTACATCATCAGTTCTCCCTCCAGGTGGCGACCCACCAGCGGGTCAGCCAGCCGGCCAGGACGCCGGCGATCAGACCGGCCAGGACGAGGACCAGCAGGAGCAGCCAGCCGCGGCCCAGACCGGGGGCGTCGGGGGCGGTCGACGCGGCGACCGTGTCGATGCTGAGCTCGAGCGGCATGCCGGGGGCGGTGGCCGAGGTGGCCGACGCGAACGAGTTGCTGACGATCAGACAGACCACCGCCTGCTCCTCCGCCCCGGCCGACCAGCGCAGACCGGCGGAGATGACGTCGGCACGACCGCTCGCGGCGTCGAGACCACGGACCAGCTCACGGCCGTTGGTGGTGGCGGCCTTCAGCAGTACGCCGTAGTCGCGGTTCACCGGACGGTCGAGCGCGACACTGACCGACGCCCGCAGCTCTTGGCCGGGCAGCAACGGCACCCGGTAGAAGCGGTGCTCGCCGATGCGTTCCCGGTCGGTGTAGACACCGGGGGAGAGGGCCGGAGCCTTGTCGCAGGTCTTGGCACCGGTCACCACCGCGGGTGTCACGGGCGGCGGCACAGCGGCGCGGTCGACGAGTTGCCGCACGCGGTCGGTCAGCTCCTGCTCGCTCTGTGCCGACGCATAGGTGCCGCCGGTCGCGGTCGAGATGCAGACGAGCTGCTTGCGGGTCTTCTCGTCCGGGGTCAGGCCGAGGGTGTCGACCACCAGCTTGGTGCCCTGGGCGGCCAACTCCCGCGCGACCGAGCACGGATCCGGCGGCGTGCAGGTGTCCTCGCCGTCCGTGATCAGCACGATGCGCCGGGCCGAATCACCGGTGCCGAGGTCCTGCGCGGCGGCCCGCAACGCCAGACCGATCGGGGTGAAACCGGTCGGCTTCAGCGCGGCGATGGCCGCCTGGGCCGCGCCCGGATCGACCGGCCCGACCGGGACGATCTGCTGGGTGTCCTGGCAACCTTTCTTCTTGTCGTCACCGGGGTAGGTGGCGCCGAGCACCCGGATGCCGAGCTGTGTCGTCTCCGGCAGCGCGTTGACGACCTGACCGAAGGCCCGCTTGGCGACCGAGATCCGGGTCGCGCCGTCGATGTCCTTCGCGCGCATCGAGCCGCTGACGTCGAGGACCAGCTCCACCCGGGGCGACCCGGCGGTCTCGTCGGCCCGGGCCGGCACCGCGCCCATCACCCACGAAGCACCGATCATCCCGACCAATGCCAATATGGACAGTCTTTTGGGGATCACGCGGCAAGATCATAAAGAGCGGCCCGCCGGGCCTCAGGACCGGGTCGCCGGTACGTCTCGAGCGGGTGGGGGTCGGTCGGCCAGGACGCCGGATCTTTCGGCCGCGACGAACGGGCAGCGGCCGGCACCGAGCTCCTCTTCGACCGAACGGCCCGCTGGAACCTAGGGCGCCGCCACCCGTCCGCGCTGCTGGGCATAGGCGGCGACACTCCAGAAAAGGGCGACGAGCAGCAGGCCGCCGAGGACGAGGAGCCGCGCTGTCCGGGTGTGTTCCAGAGCCTCCCGTACGGTCGTGGGCAGCTCTTCCCGAACGGCCAGCCGGGTGGCGTAACCGGCCAACACCGCGCGGCGGCAACGGCGGTTCGATGTCGACAAGCCGACCGTCCGGCGCCGGACCGCCGTCCAGGCTGACCGCGATCAGGCCCATTCAGGCCCGTCAGGGTAGGAGAATCGCTGCAGCGTCGCCGGCCGCATCTCGGCCGAGAAGCCCGGTGCGGTCGGCAGGACGTAGGCGCCGTCCCGGATCACCACCGGGTCGACGAAGTGCTCGTGCAGGTGGTCGACGTACTCGATGACCCGGTCCTGCAGCGTGCCCGAGACCGCCACGAAGTCGAACATGGACAGATGCTGGACCAGTTCGCAGAGCCCGACCCCGCCGGCGTGCGGGCAGACCGGCTTGCCGAATTTGGCCGCCAGCAACAGGATCGCCACGTTCTCGTTGACGCCCGCGACGCGGCAGGAGTCGATCTGCACGAAGTCGACCGCCTCGGCCTGCAGCAACTGCTTGAAGATGATGCGGTTCTGCACGTGCTCGCCGGTGGCGACCTTGATCCCGGCCGGCTGCAGTCGCGCGCGGATCGCGGCGTGCCCGAGCACGTCGTCGGGGCTGGTCGGCTCCTCGATCCACCACGGGTGGTACGGAGCCAGCGCGCTCATCCACTCGACGGCCGCGTCCACGTCCCAGCGTTGGTTGGCGTCGACCGCGATGCGGATGCCGTCGCCGACCGTCTCCCGGGCGAGGCGCATCCGCCGGACGTCGTCCTGAAGGTCCTGACCGACTTTGAGCTTGATCTGCGGGTAGCCGTCGGCGACCGCCGCACGGGCCAGGCGAACCAGCTTCTCGTCGGAGTAGCCGAGCCAGCCCGGCGACGTCGTATAGGCCGGATAGCCGCGATCCCGGAGCAGCGCGATCCGCTCGTCACGCCCGGGGCGGGCCGCCTCGAGCAGGGTGAGCGCCTCGGCCGGGGTGAGCGCGTCGCTCAGGTAGCGCCAGTCGACCAGGTCGACGATCTCCTGGGGGCTCATGTCGGCCAGGAGCTGCCAGACCGGTTTGCCCGCGGCCTTCGCGGCCAGGTCCCAGGCGGCGTTGATGAGCGCGGCCGCGGCCAGGTGGACGACGCCCTTCTCGGGGCCGAGCCAGCGGATCTGCGAGTCGTGCGTCAGGCGCCGGGCGAACTCGCCGAGGTCGTCGATCGCCTGGCCGACCACGAACGGCGCCAGCGCGTCGATCGCCGCCTGGCAGATCTCGTTGCCCCGGCCGATCGTGAAGGTGAATCCGTGTCCTTCGAGGCCGGTGTCGGTGCGCAGAACCACGTAGGCCGCCGAGTAGTCCGGATCCGGGTTCATCGCGTCGGATCCGTCGAGCTCCCGCGAGGTGGGGAAGCGGACGTCGTACGTGTCGACCTTGGTGATCTTCATGCCGAGCGGGTGTTTCACAGGTGCTCCAGGTGATAGGTGCTGATCGCGGTGCCGCCGAAGACGTCCTCGGGTACGCCGCCGAGCAGGTCGGCGATGGCGTCCTTGACCTCGGCATAGGTGGCCGCGACCTCGAGAACCGGCCAGTCCGAGCCGAACATGAGCCGGGTCGTGCCGAACAACTCGACCGCGCTGTCGACGTAGGGCCGCAGGTCCGCGGACGTCCAGGTGGCCCAGTCCGCCTCGGCGACCAGGCCGGAGAGCTTGGCGACCACGTTCGGCCGCTCGGCGACCGGCGTGATGAGCTCGCGCCACCGGTCGAGCTGCTTGCCGGCGATGCCGGGCTTGCCGAGGTGGTCGAGGACGAACGTGGCCTGCGGCAGGGCTTCGGCGGCCCGGGCCACGGACGGCAGTTGCGGCGTGCGGACGACGAGCTCGTCGACCAGCCCGGCGGCCGCGATCGTGGCCAGCCCGGCGCGTACGTCGGGCCGGTCCAGGTAGTCGTCGGCCTCGGCCTGCACCTGGTCGCGGACGCCGACGAGCAGGTGCCCGCCGGGACCGGCGCGATGCTCGGCGAGCGTGCCGGCCAGGTCGGGGTCGGTGAGGCTCGCCCAGCCGACCACGCCCGCGATCTCGGGCGTCTCGTCGGCGAGCCGCAGGAACGATCGGGTCTCGTCGGCGTCGCCCCGGCCGGCCTCGACCAGGACCGTCCGGTCGACGCCCGCACTGCCGATGGCGGCGCGCAGGTCGCCGACCGTGTAGTCGCGGCGGATCCGGTCGAGGGACGGGTCCCGCAGCCAGGCGTAGTCGGCGGTCCAGAGGTGCTGGTGCGCGTCGATGATCACGTGAGCAGCCCTTCGGTACGCAGGTCGTCCCAGAGCGCGGCGGGGATCGGCACGGCCGCCATCCGGACGGCGTCCTCGACCTCGGCCGCCGATCGGGTGCCGACCAGAACGCTCGCTACCGCGGGATGGGTGGCGGGGAACTGGATCGCGGCGGCGCGCAGCGGAACGCCGTGCCTCGCACACACCGACCGTACGGCGAGGGCCCGCTCGACCAGCGCCGGATCGGCCGGCACGTAGTCGAAAGTGGCACCCGGCCGCGGGTCGGCGAGCAGCCCCGAGTTGAACACCCCGGCGGCGATCACCGAGACACCCCGCTCGGCGCAGAGCGGCAGCAGCTCGACCCCGCCGGACTGGTCCAGCAGCGTGTAGCGGCCGGCCAGCAGGACCGCGTCGAGCAGCCCGGTGCGGACCAGCTCGGCCAGCATCGTGGCCTGGTTCATCCCGGCCGACACCGCCCCGATCCGCCCCTGTGCGCGCAGCTCGACGAGCACCGGCAGCGCCGCGCCCACGGCCTGCTCGAAATGCTCGTCCGGGTCGTGCAGGTGCAGGATGTCGGCGCGGTCCAGGCGCAGGCGGGAGAGGCTTTCGGCGTACGAGGTCCGGGTGCCCTCGGCGCTGAAGTCGAAGACCGGGGTGAGGTCGGTGGCCTCGGCCCAGATGTCCTGGGCGTCCGCGCCGCCGGGCCGCAGCAACCGGCCGACCTTGGTGGAGAGTGCGAACTCGTCCCGTGGCTTGGCTGCCAGCACCGGCCCGGTCCGGGTCTCGGCCAGCCCGTTGCCATAGAGCGGGGCCACGTCGAAGTAGCGGATGCCGAGTTCCCACGCCCGCTCCACCGTCTGCCGGGCCTGCTCGTCGCTGCTCGCCTCGTACAGCCCGCCCAACGGGGCCAGCCCGATCCCGAGCCGGGTCACGACGAGGTTCGTACGGCCCAGACGGACGCGTTCGGTCGGATTCATCGGGCTCAGCCTTCGGCCGTGCTCAGGGTGGTGGGCGGGGCGGTCGGAGTCTCTGCGTGGATCATGCGGATGATCTGCTGACTCATCCGCGGGTAGTCGTGGTCGTTGTCGAGCTCGCCGACGATCCGCAGGTCGCTCATCACGGCGATCCGGTCGGCCAGCACCACGGTCTCGGGCAGGTCCGACGAGATCAGCAGCAGGGCCAGGCCCTCGGCGGCCAGCCCCGCGATCAGTTCGTGGAACGCCGCCTTGGTGCGCACGTCGATGCCGACCGTGGGTTCGTCGACGATCAGGATGTCGCACTCGGCGGCCAGCCACTTCGCGAGGCTGACCTTCTGCTGGTTGCCCCCGGAGAGCTGCCCGGCGAGCTGCTGCGGCGAGGAGACCCGGATCCCGAGCCTCTCCACGTACGTCTCGGCCAGCACACGCTCCCGGCGGTCCGGCACGAGCCCGGCCCGGGACAGCCGCCGCCAGACGGTCACCGCGATGTTGCGGGCCACCGTCTGGTCGAGGAAGAGCCCTTCGTCCTTGCGGTCCTCGGTGACGTAACCGAGGCGGTAGCGGCGCAGCGCCTCGCCGACGTCCTTGATGCGGGCGGGCTCGCCGTGCACCTCGACCGTGCCCGCGGTGATCCTTTCCAGGCCCAGTACGGCTTTCGCGAGCTCGCTGCGGCCCGCGCCGACCAGCCCGTACAGGCCCAGGATCTCGCCGGGGCGCACCGCGAGCGAGATGTCCCGGTGGCCGATCGCGGTGCTGACCCCGGTGAGCCGCAACGCCGGCGGCCTGTTCTCGTCGACCCGGCGTTCGGGCAGCTCGATCGAGGCGTAGGCGCGGCCGACCATGAGGTCGACGATCTCGCTCTGGGTGTAACCGGTGAGCGGCTCGGCCTCGGCGACGCTGCGGCCGTCCCGCAGGACCGTGACCGTGTCGGCGACCGCGAAGACCTCCTCCAGCTTGTGGCTGACCAGCACCACCGCGCGCCCGGAGTCACGCAGCCGCCGGACCACGGTGTAGAGCCGGTCGGCCTCGTCGCCGGTCAGCGACGCGGTCGGCTCGTCGAGCAGCAGCACCTTGCTGTCCAGGCTGAGCGCCTTGGCGATCTCGACGAGCTGCCCCTGGGCCACCGAGAGCCGGGACACGGGGGTGTCCGGGTCGAGCTCCACCTCGAGCAGGTCGAGGCAGCGGCGGGCCTCGGTGCGCATCCGCCGCTTGTCGAGCCAGCCCGCCTTGCCCGGGAGGTGGTGCAGCACGATGTTCTCGGCCACCGAGAAGGCCGGGATCAGGTTGCGCTCCTGGTGCACGACGCCGATGCCGGCCCGCTGGGCGTCCAGCGGGCCGCCGAAGTGCAGCTCCTCGCCGTCCCAGGTGATCCGGCCACCGTCCGGGCGGTAGACGCCGGTGAGCAGCTTGACCAGGGTGCTCTTGCCCGCGCCGTTCTCGCCGAGCAGCGCGTGCACGCTGCCCGGTCGCAGCGTGAGGTTGGCGTTGTCCAGGGCCCGTACGCCGGGGAAGGTCTTGACCAGGTTCTCCGCGACGAGCATCAGGGCGACCTTTCCTGCAGCTTCTGACGGGCCGTGCCGAGCAGCACGGCGCCCAGCACGACCGCGCCGATGATCAGATCGACCCAGCGCGGGTTGATGCCGAACTGAGCCTGCATCACGTCGACCAGGCGGATCAGGAACGCCGCGAGGACCGTGCCGGTGACGCTGACCATGCCGCCGGTGAGCGCGACCCCGCCGATGATCGGGGCGGCGAAGCTGGGCAGCAGCAGGTCGTCGCCGATGGTCGCGTTGACCGAGCCGGAGGCGGCCACCGTGATGACCGCGGCGACGCCGGCGAGCAGGCCGGAAAGCCCGTGCGCGGTGATCAGCGAGCGGTCGTTGGAGATGCCGGAGAGCCGGGCGGCGAACGGGCTGCCGCCGCTGGCAAGGAGCTTGCGGCCGGGGACCGTACGAGAGAAGTAGAGCCCGACCAGGACGGCGACCGCGATCGCGACGAGGAAGACCGCGGGCAGGCCGAGGACCGAGGCACGCCCGAACGCCCGCAGACCCGCGGAGTAGCCCTGGTAGGTGTCGGGGCCGTTCACGCCGTACCGGAGGCCTTGAATGATCGTCATGGTGGCCAGCGTGACGATGAACCCGTTGATGCGGGTCAGCACGACCAGCACGCCGTTGGCCACACCGACCGCGAGACCGAGGGCCAGAGCCGCGAGTACGGCGATCGGGGCGGGCAGGCCGGCCTCCAGCATCAGCCAGGCGGCGGCCATCGCGCAGAAGCCGGTGAGCGCGCCGACCGACAGGTTCATCTGGCCGACCGCGAGCACCACCATCTGGGAGAGCCCGATGACGATCGGCACGGCCAGGAAACGGAAGAACGCCTCGAGGGTGCCGGCCGAGAGCAGGTTGCCGCCGGTGGCGATGGCGAGGGCCACGAAGCCGACGACCGCCAGGACGGCCAGGGTGAGCTCCGGTGGGCCCTTTCGCCGGGTGGTGGCCATGAGCGTCACAGTTTGGCTCCCCTTCGCTCGGCCAGCACGTGCCGGGCGCGGTCCAGGGACAGCGCGGCGATCAGGACCAGTCCGATGTAGAGCTGCAGTTGATCGAGCTGGAACTGCAACAGGTTCAGCCCCTTGTAGATGACCTGGGTGAGGGTGGCCCCGAGGGCCGTGCCGAGCACGCTCACCGCGCCGCCGGCCAGCAGCGTCCCGCCGAGCACGGGCGCGAGGAACGAGGGGAGCAGGAACGAGTCGCCGATGCTGGCCGAGAACGCGCCGTTGTTGGCCGCGAGCAGGAACCCGGCCAGCGCGGCGATCAGGCCGCTGAGCGCGTGGGCCTGCACGATCCGGGTCCGGGTCGGGATGCCGGAAAGCTCGGCCGCGCGCACGTTGGAGCCGGTCATCAGGATCTCCCGGCCCAGTCGCGCGGAACGGAACAGCAGACCGACGAGCAGCGCCGCGGCGATGGCGATCGGCACCACGAGGGGAACGCGTGGCCCGCACACGTCACCCAGGCAGTAATCGGCGAACGTGTCGAAGCGCAGCGCCTCCATCCCGGCCGGCATGGTCGGGAAGGCCACCCCGTCGGTGGCCGAGGCGTAAAGAATCGTGATCAGGCCGACCAGGGCGAAGTCCATCGCCAGCGTGACCACGAACGAATTCACCCCGGTACGCGAGATGATCAGCCCGGCCAGCGCGCCGAGCAACGCGCCGACCAGCAACCCGGCGGCGAGGCTGACGATCAGCCCGGCACCCAGCTTGTCGTGCGTCAGGCCCATCGCGAACGCGCTGGTCGCCGCCATCCGGCCGACCGCCAGGTTCATGTGGCCCAACGACAGCACACTGAGCTGAGCCAGGCCCACCACCAGGTAGACGCTGATGTCGGACTGCAACGGCGTCAGGGTCAACCGGGTGTCCAGGAAGGCCGGCCGCAGGACGGTGAACAACGCCACGAGCAGCACCAGCAGGACCACGAGACCGATCCGGGGATTGGCCCAGAGCGGGATGCGGCGGGGTTTCGTCGTCTCGGCCGGCGCGGCCTTCTCGGCCTGGACGGTCACGAGACTCTCCGGTTGTCGATCGCATCGCGGTCCCAGGCGACGCCGAGCCCCGGCGCGGACGGGGCGAGCGCGTGGCCGTCGGCGATCTCGATCTCGTCGCGGGTGATCGCGCGCAGCTGCGGGAGGTGCTCGAGATAGCGGCTGTTCGGTACCGCGCAGCAGAGACTGACGTGCAACTCCATCAGGAAGTGCGGGCAGACCGTCACGTTCGCGGCCTCGGCCAGGTGAGCCACCTTCAGCCACGGGGTGATGCCGCCGATGCGGGCCACGTCGACCTGGACCACCCCGGCCGCGCCGCGCCGCAGGTATTCGGCGAACTGGCCGGCGGCGTACATCGACTCGCCGACCGCGACCGGGATCGAGGTGCCCCGGGCGACCAGCTCATGACCGGCGACGTCCTCGGCGGGGAGCGGCTCCTCGAACCAGAACGGATCGTACGGCTCCAGCAGCCGCGCCCGCCGGATCGCGTCGGACGCGGTCAGCGACTGGTTGGCGTCGAGCAGCACGTCGAAGTCGGCGCCGACCGCGGCCCGCACGGCGCCGAGCCGGTCCGCGTCCTGAGCCGGCGAGTGGCCCACCTTCATCTTGCTGCCGGGCCAGCCCGCGGTCTGGCTCGCCTTGGCCCCGGCGACCAACTCCTCGGTGGTCAGGTGCAGCCAGCCGCCCTCGGTGTCGTACAACGGGATCCGGTCCTTGGCGCCGCCGGCCAGCACCCAGAGGGGCAGGCCGGCGGCACGGCAACGCCAGTCCCACAGCGCGGTGTCGACCGCGGCCAGCGCCAGCGAGGTGATGGCGCCGACCGTGGTCGCCTTGGTGGCCAGGAACAGGTCGCGCCAGACCGCCTCCACCCGCGCCGGGTCGCGTCCCGGCAGCCGGGCCAGCAGCGAGTCACGCAGCAGCGCGAGCACCGCGGTGCCCCCGGTGCCGATCGTGTAGCTGTAGCCGACGCCCTGGCCGCCGTCGTCGGTGCGGATCTCGACGAAGATGGTCTCCTGCTTCACGAAGGTCTGAAGGGCGTCGGTGCGTACCGTCTCGACCTCCAGGTCGATCAGGTACGCCTCGGCGTGGGTGATGACGGGCACGGTTGCTCCTACTTACAGGTCAGATACTGGCTGTCGAACGCCGTACGCAGCTCGTCGGTCTTGGCCTTGCGGTCGTTCTCGTAGCTGTCCACATTGGCCTTGGTGACGACGAACGAGCCGGAGTCGACGATCACGCCGGATTTGGCCATCGTGCAGCCCTCGGAGAGCTTCAAGAGGCCGTACGACCCGACGAGCGCCTGCCCGACCGGGTTCTGCAGCACGGTGCCGGCGACCGACCCGTCCTTGATGCCGTCGAGGATCGTCTTGTCGTCGTCGATCGCGATCACCTTGATCGGCAGCTTCGACTGCTTGACGCCCTCGGCCGCCGCGACCGCCGGGTTGTAGGCGGTGTTGACGATCCCGTTGATCTGCGAGCCCTTGGCCGCCAGCAGGTCGGCCACCGCCTTCTGCGCGGTCTGCAGGTCGGTGTCGATGTCGGTGACCACCTGAACGACCTTGACCTGCCCGCCGGTCTCGCCGACCGCCTTCTCGACGCCCGCGATCCGCCGCTGGGTGTTCGAGTCGACCTTGTTGCCGGTCAGGTGGACCAGGTTGCCCTTGCCGCCGATCGCCTCGATCGCCGCCTTGGTGGCCTTGTAGGCGGCCTCCTGCACGTCGGTCGAGAGGCAGAAGTCGGCCTTGTTGACGTCGCCGGCCGGGCACGAGGCGAGGGAGGCGACGGCAAAGCCCTGACGCTTGAGGTCGTCGAAGGTGGAGTTGATGTTCTCGGGGGCGACGCCGAAGATGCCGAACGCGTTGTAACCCTGCGCGGCCAGCGACTTGATGACGTCGTTCTGCTTGGTCTGGTCCCAGCCCGAGGTCTCGTTGAAGGTGGCGTCGCCCAGCTTGAGCTCGGTCTTCGCCTCGGCCGCCGTCGTCTTCCACGGCTGGAAATAGGGGTGCGCGCCGCCCGGGACGAGGGCGACCTTCACCTGGTCAGCGGACTTGCCGGTCGAGGCGGCAGCCGTCTCGTTGTCGCTCTTCTTGGTGCACCCGGCGCTGGCGAGCAGGCCAATCGCAGCCGCCCCCAGGCCGAGCCGGAGGAACGGGGACCGCTTCATACGGGTTCCTTTCGGCTTCGTAGATCCTATAGGATCTTTCCTGGGATGTGTACCCGGTCACATCGAGGTCAGTCAAGACACGATTGCGAAACTCTGCCGAAACACCAGGATGGTGGCCATGACAGGCTCCGCGTCGCTGCCGCCGCTCAAGCGGTCGACCCTCGGCGACGACGTCTACGACTCGCTGCGATCGGCCGTGCTCGAGCACACCCTGGCCCCGGGCGACCGGGTCAACATCGACGCGCTTTCGCGCGAGCTCGAGGTCTCACCGACGCCCGTCAGGGAGGCGCTGGCCCGGCTCGAGTCCGAGGGGTTGGTGCGGAAGAGGCCGCTGGCCGGCTACACAGTCAGTCCGCTGCTCACGGTGGCCGAGTTCCACGACATGTTCGACATGCGGCTGCTGCTGGAGTGCGCGGCGGCCCGGTGGGCGGCGGCACGAGCCACGGAGGCGCAGCGGGCGGTGTTGGTGGTCGAGGCGGCGCGGACGGTCGAGGGCGGGGAGACGCGCGGCTGGCATGCGGCGTTCACGGCGCTCGACGCGCACGTGCACGACCTGGTCGCGCAGGCTTCGGCCAGCCCGCTGCTGCGCGACTCGATCAACCGGCTGCACGCCCACTTGCATCTGCATCGGCGGTATTTCCCGTACGCGCTGATCGCCGTCACCAATGACGAGCATCAAGTGCTGGCCGCGGCGATTCGCGACGGGGACGGCGACGGGGCGGAGGCGGCGATGCGGGTGCATCTCACTCGAGCTCGTGCGCGGCATCTGGTCGCCTTCGAGGACTGAATCTTGGGGGCTTGTCCGGCCGGGGACAGTCGGGCCGGGTTGGTGACCGGTCCCGCACGGCTGGCGTGGTTGAACTACCCTGACCTCGTCGTTCGGGCGGGAAGGCGGGGCGGATGGCGACGGAAACCATCGTTTTCCTGGTGCTCGGTGCGGTCGGTGTCGCGGTGCTGGCCCTGTCCCTGCGGATCGACGTCAGCATCAAGGGCGCAGTCTCCAAACAGGGCATTCGCGCCGACCTGCACGGTGTGGCGATCGTCAAGGTCGGCGGCAACGAGGGGGCGATCCGGGCCGCCGCCCAGCGCTTCCTGCACCAGCAGGCCGAGATCGAGGACTTCACCCGGGAGGTGCTGGCCGGCGCGCTGCGTTCGATCGTCGGGCGGCTCACCGTCGAGGAGATCATCCGCGACCGGGCCGCGTTCGCGAGCGCGGTGGCCGAGGAGGCCGAGCACTCGATGACCAACCAGGGTCTGGTGCTCGACACGTTCCAGCTGCAGGACATCCTGGCCGAGGGGTCGTACCTGCAGGACCTCGGCCGTCCCGAGGCGGCCCGGGTGCTCAAGGACGCCGCCATCGCCGAGGCCCGGGCCCGGCAGGCGGCCGAGCAGGAGCGGCTGCTGGCCGAGGAGGCGATCGCCGAGTCGCAGCGGAACCTGTCGCTGAAGCAGGCCGGGATCCAGGCCGAGATCGACGCGGCCAAGGCCAAGTCGGCCTCCGCCGGCCCGCTCGCCCAGGCCGAACGCGACCAGGCCGTGCTCGCCGAGCAGCAGAAGGTGGCCGAGCGCAACGCCGAGCTCAAGCAGCGTCAGCTCGACACCGAGGTGCGCAAGCCGGCCGACGCCCAGCGTTACCGGGTGGAGCAGGAGGCCGAGGCGGCCCGTGCCGTCGCGGTTCTCGGCGCCGACGCGCAGCGGCAGGCCGTCATCGCGGCCGCGCAGGCGTCGGCCGAGCAGGCCCGCCTGACCGGCGAGGGTGAGCGGGCCCGCCGAGCCGCGCTGGCCGACGCGAACGCGATCGAGGGCGCCAAGGAGGGCGAGGCCGAGCAGCGCCGCCGGTCCGCGATCGCCGAGGCGATCGAGCGTGAGGGGGCCGCCGAGGCGGCCGCGATCCTGGCCCGGGGCAACGCCGAGGCCGAGGCGATGGCCCGCAAGGCCGAGGCGTTCGCGACGTACGGCGAGGCGGCCGTGCTCGACCTGCTCGTGCGGATGCTGCCGCAGGTGGTCGAGGCGGCCAGCGCGCCGATGGGCGCGATCGACAAGCTGACCGTCATCTCCACCGACGGGGCGTCGTCGCTGACCAAGTCGGTGGCGAGCAACGTCGCCCAGGGTCTGCAGCTGGGCACGGACCTCACCGGCATCGACCTGAGCGCCCTGCTGAGCAAGCTGGGCACCACCACGGCCGCGAACGGCAAGCCCGCCGAGATCGAGTCCGAGCACTGATCCGACGAGGGGGCCGCGGCCGCGGCCCCCTCGATCACACGGGCGGGCGCAGTTGCGGGATCTCGTGCGACGACTGGAACAGGGCGGTCGGGTCGACCTCGGTCCTGATCCGGCGCAGTTCGGCGAAGTCGGCGGGCGGGAACGCCGCCGACGTGTCCATCGGCTCCTCGACGAAGGGCAGGTACTCGCGGCCGTTCGCCCAGCGGGTCATCGCCGTGGTCAGCCGGCCGGTGTCCACGACCGCCTGCGCCGTCTGCTCCGGGTCGGTCGCGAAGGTGGTGTTGAAGATCAGGAACTGGCCGTCGAGCTGGTTCAGCACGCCGCCGCCGGGATGTTCGCGGCCCAGCACCCCGCCGAGCTGGCGAATCTCCACCGGCACGAGCAGCGGGGTGCCCGAGTCGGGTCCGGCGACCTCCAGCAGCCGGTCGGTCGCGGCGGTGGGCAGCGCGTCGAAGAGGCCGGCGGTGCCGCCGACGCTGCCGGTGGGCTGATCCGGGTCCAGGTGCAGTTGGTTCAGGGTCTCGGCGGACTGCCGGCTGAACGTGTCCATCTCCGGCTTCAGGTCGCGCAGCGCGGAGAGCAGCCGGGCCGCCTTGTCGTCGTCGTCCTCCAGGATCGCGCCGTCGATGATCACCAGACGCCGGCCCCGGAGCGGCTCGGGCAGCTGGGGGATCGGCGGGAACTGGACATGCCGGTACGAGGTGGTGACCGACTCCGGCGCGGTCGCCGACCATTCCGCCCAGCGCGGGAGCACGGTGGGAGCGTCGCTCAGATCCCAGATCAAGGCCCCCGCGTACGCCGTGGTGATCGGGAACAGGTCGAACTCGAGCGCCGTGACCACGCCGAAGTTGCCCGCCCCGCCGCCGCGCAGCGCCCAGAACAGTGCCGGTTCGTGCTGCGCGTCCACCCGCATCCGGCGCCCGTCGGCCAGCACCAGCTCGATCGCGGTCACGTAGTTCGCGGCGAGCCCGTACGCCCGGGCGTACCAGCCGATCCCGCCGGCCAGCGAGTAACCGATCACGCCGACCTCCGCCGCCGATCCGTGCAGGGCGGCGAGCCCGTCCCGCGCGGCCTGCTGCACCACCGGCAGCCAGGTGTCGCCGCCGTGCACGCGGGCACGCCGATCCGTCCGGTCGATCGTGACGCCGGTCATTCCGCTGGTCCACAGCAGCACGGAGGCGTCGAGGTCGCCCAGGGCCCGCGCCTGGTGCCCGGTGGCGATCGGCGCGACCCGCAGCGCGTCGCTCGCGGCGCGGCGGACCACGGTGGCGACCTCTTGCGGGTCGCGCGGGAAGGCGACCACGGCCGGGTGCAGGTCGGCGGCGAGCTGCCAGGCCCGGCGTGCCTCGTCGTACCCCTCGCCGCCGCGCCGGACGTAGCGCCCGGACTCTTCCATCTCGGAGATCAGATTGCTCATATCACCAGGACGCCACGGCGGCGGACGGCCCGGAATCGCGCAAACCTGTGATTCCGCATGCCGAGCATCACGTCGGCGGCGGGTGCGGGCACGGCCCCGGCGGTGCTTACCGTTGATCGAGGGGGACTGAAGAAGCGTAGGGGGACACCGTGGGTAGTGATCATCAGCGGCCGCCGGGCTATCGGCGGGTGCCCGGCGGGCAGGCGTACCTGGATCCGGCCGGCACCGCGGTGACCGACGGCAAGGTCCTCGACCGGATCCGCGCATTAGCCGTACCGCCTGCTTGGCGGGACGTGTGGGTCGCCGCCGATCCGGAGGCGAAGGTGCAGGCGGTCGGGATCGACGGCGCGGGCCGTACCCAGTACCGCTACGCGCAGTGGTGGACGGTCGGGCGGTCGGAGGAGAAGTTCGCGCACGTCCCCGACTTCGCCGCGGCCCTGCCGTCGCTGCGCGAGCACGTCGGCCGACGGCTGGGCGAACGGCCCCGCGCGGTCGCGCTGGACCGGGACAGGGTGCTCAGTGTCGCCGTCCGGCTGCTGGATCTCGGGTTCTTCCGGGTGGGCTCCGACCGTTACGCGCGCGACAACCACACCTACGGCCTGACCACCCTCGAACGGCGACACGTGCGGGTGACCAGGGCGGGCGTCGAGTTCGACTACTCGGCCAAGGAACACCTGCACCGGGTCGTCACGGTGACCGATCCGGTCGTCGTCCCGTGGGCCCGACGGTTGTTGCAGCGGCCCGACGACGACCCGGCCTTCCTGGCCTGGGCGCGGCCCGACGGCAACTGGCAGCGCGTGCACAGCACCCACGTCAACTCGTTCATCCACGCGTACACCGGCATCGACGCGACGGCCAAGCGGTTCCGCACCTGGGCCGGCACCGTGCTTGCCGCCGCCGCGCTGGGTGGCGCCCGGCACGACGAGAAGGCGCGGTCCCCGCAGATGGCGGCGGTGCGGGCCACCAGCCGCCTCCTCGGCAACACGCCCGCCGTCGCCCGCGGCTCGTACATCCACCCGTACGTGCTGAACTCCTTCGACAGCGGTCGCACCGTCGCGCCGGCCGTGGCCGAGGCGAGCGAGCGGACGGGCGACGACCGGCTGGCCGTGCTGTGGCGCGACGCGGGCGTCCAGGAGGCGACCTTGGAGCTGCTGCGCACCGGACATCAGGTGGCGAGGGCCTCGGTCGGGGTGAGCCGGGCGGCGCGCAGCGCGGGGTAGAGGCCCGCGATCGCGCCGACGAGAACCGCGCCGCCGAGGCCGCCGCCGACCACCCAGGTGGGGAAGACCACCGGCCAGTCGTGCAGCAGGGCGTAGCCGGTCGCGCCCGCGAGGCCGGCCGCGGTGCCGGTGAGTCCGCCGAGCGCGGAGAGCACCACCGACTCGGTGAGGAACTGGATGCGGATCTGGCCCCGGTTCGCGCCGAGGGCCCGGCGCAGGCCGATGTCGCGGCGGCGTTCCAGGACGGCGATCACCATCGTGTTGGCCACGCCGACCCCGCCGACCAGCAGGGAGATCGCGGCCAGGCCGAGAATCAGGGCGCCGAACGCACTGTCGGTGGCGCGTTTGGCCAGCAGCGCGTCCGAGGGGCGGCTGACCCGTACGAGGCCGGGCAGTTCGGGGTTGACCGTGGCGGGCAGCACCGCCCGTACGTCCTCGATCGCTTTCTCCTGGCATCGGACGTAGATGACCGTCGGGTGGCCGTCGAAGCCCAGCAGGTCGTGGGCCGCGGCCCAGCCGACCAGTACCGCCTGATCCAGGTCGGGCGTGAGCGGCAGCGGCGCGAGGATGCCGATCACGGTGAACCAGCGGTTGCCGATGCTCACCTGCGGCTGGCGGGCGCCGGGACGTAGCCGGTCGTGACCGAGTCGGCTCGCCGCCTCCGCGCCCAGCACGGCCGTGGGGAAGCGCTCGGTGGCCGCGTCGAGGAATCGGCCCGAGGTGAGCCGCCCGTTGATCGCGGGCAGCAGATCGGCCCGGCCGGCCAGCACCGTGAGTCCGGAGGAGTCGAACTGGTCGACGAGGTCGGAGCGGCGGACCACGGCGTGGACGTTCGCCACCGCGCTGACCTCGTCGACCGGCCGGATCCGGGCGACCATGTCCACCGACTCGGCGGGCAGCAGCGCCGGCTGGTCACCGTTCGACTCGGGCTCGACGCGCAGCACGTTGGTGCCGAGCGCGGCGAGCCGGTCGGCCAGGTCCTGCCGGCTCGCCGCCGGAATGCCGACCACGATGATCATGGTGGCCACGCCGATGGCGATGCCCAACGCGGAGAGGGCGGCCCGAGCCTTGCGCGTGCGCAGTCCTTCGAGTCCCAGGAGCAGATGGTCGAGCGGGTCGAGTCTCACGCGGTTCCTCCGACGATCCGGCCGTCGCGCATGGTGATCCGCCGGGGCAGGCGGGCCGCCACGTCCCGGTCGTGGGTGATCACCGCGATGGTGGTGCCGTCCCGGTTGAGTTCGTTCAGCAGGGCCAGGACGGCCTCGCCGTTGACCGAGTCGAGCGCGCCGGTCGGCTCGTCGGCCAGCACCAGCGCGGGTTCGCCGGCCACCGCGCGGGCGATCGCGACGCGCTGCTTCTCGCCGCCGGAAAGCTGGTGCGGCAGGTGGTCGAGGCGGTGCGCGAGCCCGACCCGTTCGAGGGCCTCGACGGCGGTCTTCCGGCGGCGGCGGCGCGGCACCCCGGCGTACAGCAGGCCGGTCATCACGTTGCGGACCGCGCTCAGCCGGTCGCCCAGGTGGAACTGCTGGAAGACGAAGCCGAGGCGGCTGCCGCGCAGGGCGGAGAGGGCCCGATCGCCGTACGCCGAGACGTCCGTCCCGTCGATCCGGACCGTGCCACTGGTCGGGCGGTCGAGCGTGCCCATGATGTTGAGCAGGGTGGACTTGCCGGACCCGGACGGCCCGACGATCGCCAGCAGCTCGCCCTTCCGCACGCGCAGCGAGACCTGGTCGAGGGCGGTGACCCCACCCGGATACGTGCGGCTGACCGCGTCGAGATCGAGCACGTCGGTCACGGCGTCGTCACCACCGTCGTCCCGCTCGTGACGCCGGTACCACTGACCTGCACCAGACCGTTCGCGAAGAGCCCGGTACGCACGCCCAGCAGGCTGCCGTCCGGGCGTTGCAGGGCATAGCCGCCCTCGCGGAGCGCGACCAGCGCGCCGACCGGCACCGCCAGGACACCCTTGCGGCTCGTCGTGGCGAAGCGGACCTGCACCGGCGCGGCGTCGAGGGCGGCCACGTCGGCGGCCTTGGCGGGCGTGACCGTAACGGTGACCTTGGGAGGCTCGCCGTCGTTGCCAGGGCCGGAGACCGTTCGGCTGATCGCCCGGATCGTCCCGGGCACCTGCCGCCCGTCGGGCAGGGTGATCGTCACCTTGAGTCCGGTGCGCAGGGAGCCGCCGTCGGTGGCACCCATCGCCACGGTGACCACCTTCGTCGTCGAGGTCACCTCCACCACCGGGCTGTCCGCCGGGTCGCCGGGCGCCGCGGTGACCGTGCTGACCCGCCCGGGCCCGGCCAGCACGACGACCTGACCGGGTCGCAAGGCCCCGGGAGCGGGCAGCTCGAGCTGCTTCTGCCAGTTCTTCAGGGCCTTGAGCAGGGACGCGTCCACGACGTCGGCGTGCGGTCCCCACGACCGGTAGCCGAGGGCGTCGAGGTTCCGGCGGAGCTGGCGCACGTCACGTCCTTCGAGGCCGGCCTTGTCGATCGGCCGGAACAGCGGGGTGTCGCCGTAGAACACGATCACCGGCTGGTCGTTGACCCGGAACAGCGCGGTGCCCCGGGTGGCCTTGGCCCCGACGGCGGGCAGCTTGGTGAGCACGCCCGCCCCGGTGCCCTTCACCGGGCGGGCCGAGCCGAAACCGAGGGTGCCCTGGAGCAGGCGTACGTCGGACAGGTCGGTCTTGCGGATCGTCGTGGTGCTCAGCACCGGTTCGGCGAAGGTCGCGACCGGGGCGGGCCGGTCCCGCAGCCACACGACGGTACCGCCGCCGGCCAGCGCGACCACAGCGATGGCGCCAAGCAGGCCGCCGATGCTACTTGCCCGCACCGAAGGCCTCCTTCTCGCAGTCGTCCTGGATCTTTTCGCTGTTCTCGGGGATCGGGCTGCCGTCGCCGTCCCAGGTCCAGCTGCCGGGCTCGGTGGCGTGCACCATCAGGCCGTGCGCGCGCAGGCACCGGATGTTGTCGTTCCACTGCGCCTCGAAGTTGGGGTTGCGCTCCGCGTCCATCTCAGGCGGTTGCCGGGGCAGCTTGCCGGCGCAGGCGGTGTACGCGGCCTTGGGCTCCCCGCTGCGGTCGAGGATGCGCGTGGTGCCCGCTGGGGCAGGCTGGTTCATGTTGATCTTCACTCCGTGTGCGACCAGACAGTCCTCGTAGGCGGTGAAGAGCCGGTTCGCCTCCTCGTCGCTGCTGTCCATGCGGAGCTGCGGGCGCCCGTCGTTCGCCGGGGAGGGCTTCGCGCTGGTCGCGGCCGGCGGGGCGCTCGCCAGGGACGCGACCTGATCCTTTGACGCGTCCGACTTGTCGGCGCCACACGCGCCGGTGAGCAGAACGAGGGCAATCAGGGCGATGCGTGTTTTGGACATGGCGAGCACTGTGCCGATCACTTGTCAGGAACCTGTTGTGATCCGGTAGCCCGTACGTTCTGTGCCGATTCGAGCGGCAGCCACGGCCTAGACTCGCTGCCGTGTGTGCGTACGTGCTGGTCGCCGAGGACGACCCCAAGCAGGCCGAGCTCGCCCGTCGCTACCTCGAGCACGAGGGCCACGCCGTGGTGGTGGTCGGCGACGGCCGGGCGGCGCTGGAGGAGGCCCGGCGCAACCCACCCGACCTGCTGGTCCTCGACCTGATGATGCCCAAGGTCGACGGTCTGGACGTGTGCCGCATCCTGCGCCGCGAATCGGACCTGCCGGTGCTCATGCTGACCGCCCGCGCCGCCGAGGAGGACCTGCTGCTCGGCCTCGACCTGGGCGCCGACGACTACCTGACCAAGCCGTACAGCCCGCGCGAGCTGGCCGCCCGCATCCGCACCCTGCTGCGGCGGACCCGGCAACCGGCGCGGCCGGCCGACCCGGTGCTGCGGGTGGGCAACCTCCAGGTCGATCCGGTACGCCACGAGGTGCGCGCCGACGGGCGGCCGGTGACCTGCACGCCGGGCGAGTTCCAGCTGCTCGAGGCGCTCGTCGCCGAGCCGGGCCGGGCGTTCACCCGCGACCAGTTGCTGCGCCGGCTGCACGGCTTCGACGCGTACGTCACCGCTCGCACGGTCGACGTGCACGTGATGAACCTGCGCCGCAAGATCGAGCCAGACCCCCAGCACCCCGTACGCCTGCTGACCGTCTACGGCGTCGGCTACAAACTGGCCGATGGCTGACCGCCGCCCCCGGGGCAGCCTGCTGCTGCGGCTCCTCGTGCTCTCCGCGATCGTCTCCCTGCTCTCGGTCGCCGCGACCGCCTGGCTCGCGGTCCGCAC
>Ga0247781_1000013_pt1 | contig 49423 bp, 35 predicted proteins | sample UWRJL184509B5_FD_179922 | JGI IMG/M metagenome (GOLD analysis project Ga0247781, IMG submission 179922) | Plant litter microbial communities from Arlington Agricultural Research Station in Wisconsin, United States - UWRJ-L184-509B-5 | ecosystem: Environmental > Terrestrial > Plant litter >...
CCGCGGACGGCCGGTGGCGTCTCGGTGTCGCACACGGCGCCTGGAGCAAACCGGAGGCGGAGTACGTGGGCGCCACCAACCGGGAGGCCCTGCGCCGGCGACGGCTCGCCGAGCTCGAAGCCCGCATCGAGGACCTGACCGACCGGCGGGCCCGGCTCGACGCCCAACTTGATGTTCTGGAACAGCGTCGGCGCGAGCTGACCGAAGTCCTGCGGGCACTGCCCGACGGTGTCGGTCTGCGGCAGAGCTGGACCCGCCGTGACGAGGTGGCGAAGGCGGTGGAACGACTCGTCCGGCAGGTCGCCGAAGCCCGGCGCCGGGCCCGCGAGCTGCGGGGCCACGCCGACCAACGGCAAGCCGCCGCCGAGTCGGCCGCGGCGGCCCAGCTGTTGCCGACCGACCGGGCCGAGCTTCATCTCATCGATCAACGGCTGCGTCAGCTCGGCGCCGACCTCCCCCGCCAGGCTCGCGACACCGGGCAGTTCGTCACGCAGCTACCCCCGTACCGGGACTTGCTGGACAAGCACGGCGAGGCTGTCGCCCAGGCGACGGAGTCCGCCGATCTCGCGGGTGTCGCAGCCGAGAATCATCTCGCCGCCGAGCAGGAACTCGCGGTACTCGAACGGTCCCTCGGCGTCGAACCGGCAGAGATCCTGCGGCAGGACGCCGCCGTCGAGGCGAGCGTGCGGGCCGCCGAACAACGGCTTCCGGCGGCCCGCCGGGAGTACGAGGAGAGCCGCGACCATCGGGTCAGGGCCGCGGAGATCCGCGATCAGGACCGCCACCGGCTGGTCGAGCACGAACAGGCCGCCCTCGATGCGGGCACCGCGCTGCCCCGGGTGCTGACCCTGCCGGGTGTCCGCCCCGCGCTCGACCTGGCGGCCGACCTGCCGGTAGAGGTCGCCACGGGCACCCCGCCCGAGCGGATCCGGCAGCTCGACGACCTCGCCGGGCGGCTGCGGGACGCGCTCGGCCGGCCGCAGCAGGACCTCGGGGAAAACGGTTTGCACCAGCGCTACACCGACGTCCGCGGGCGGCTCCCGGGCGGCTTCGACCTGATCTGGGAGGACCGTGCCGGGGTGAAGGTCGTCGAGATCACCGACGACATCGGCCAGCACCCGATCGCGGCGGCCACCGCGCGGCTGGGTGCGGAGCTGGAGCAGAAACGCTCCGCCGTGGCCGAACGAGAACACCACGCCTTCGAACGGTTCTTGCTCGGCGAGCTGGGCGACGCCCTGTCCCGCCAGATCCGCTCGGCCGAGAGCCTGGTCGCCGCCATGAACGCCACCCTCGCCGGGGTCCGCACCTCCCACGGGCTCGGCGCGCGGCTCGTGTGGGCGCTGCGCGACGACTCCGACGCCGACACGCGCGGCGCGATCGCCCTGCTGCGGACGCCGCTCGAGCTGCGGACGCGGGACAACAACGACCGGCTTCGAGAGGCGCTGGCCCGCCGGGTCGAGGACGCCCGCCGGGTCGACCCGTCCGCCGGATACGCGGTTCATCTGCGGGCGGCGCTCGACTACCGAAGCTGGTTCTCGTTCACCGTCAAGGTCACCGACCAGGCTCGACCGGACCGCGAACGTACGCTGTCCGCCCGCACCGCGATGTCACAAGGCGAACAACGGGTGGTCTCGTACCTGGTCCTGTTCGCCGCCGCAGCCGCTCACTTCACCTCGGTCGGCGAGAGTTACCCACCGGCACCACGCCTGATCCTGCTGGACGACGCCTTCGCGAAGGTCGACGAACCCACGCACGGCCGGCTCCTGGGCCTGCTCGTCGACCTCGACCTCGACGCGGTGCTCACCAGCGAACGGTTGTGGGGTTGCTTCCCCGAGGTGCCGTCGCTCGGCATCTACGAATGCTTGCGCGACCCGGCCCAGCCGGGCGTCGCCACGCTCCACTTCCGGTGGGACGGCCGCCGCCGTACGGTGCTCACCACATGATTCCCCCGGTGGCCCTCGCCTATCTGCAATCCCCGCCGCTGCGCGTGCTGTGGGTCTCGGCCCACCGCCGGCTGGCCCGCACCGGCCGCGTCGCCGGCGGCCGCCTCACCCTGAACGACCTCGACGTCGCCCAACGCGAAGCGCTCGGCCAACTCCTCGACCGCATCGTCGGCGAATCCCACACCGTCGATCTGTCCCAGTTGGATCGGCGGTTACGCGCCACCTCGGCGGGGACCGGCCTGCTCGGCGTGGTCGAGGCCGTCCTCGGACCGGTTCCGGATCGTCGTGCGGACGCGTCGGCCGAGCGGGAACGCCGCACCCTGCTGCACGATCACGCCACTGCCGCCCTGCGGGACGCCGGCCTGGACGGAGGCGAGTGGGCCCCGCAGTGGCTGGCGCGGCTGGGGCGGCTGCCTGCCGCGGAGGCGCTGACCGTCGTCACCCAGGCCGCGACCACGCTCGGGCTGACCGTCGGCGCCCACGCCCGCACGTGGTCCCGGGGCGAACTCGCCCAGGCCGTGACCGGGACCGCGCACGGCCTGGACGACGAGACAACGCTGAATCGCCTGGTCATGCGCGGCCTGGCGCTCGCCCTGACCGGCAGCGCGGAGCTCCCGGCCGGGGCCGCCGAACGGCGTGCCCTCTGGGATGCCGCAGGCGTTGCCGGCGACACTATCGCCACCACCGTTCTCACGTACGGGCTCCGCCCGCACAACGTTGCCTGGCTGCACGAACGCGCCGATCGCGGGGCGGAAACGCATCTGACGTTACGAGAGGTCCGCCGGCTCGCGCCGATCCGCCTCTCGCCCCAAACCGTTTTCGTGTGCGAGAACCCCCGCGTCCTCGAAGCCGCCCTGGACAACGAGATCCAGGCGCCGATCGTCTGCACGATGGGCAACCCCACCACGGTGACCCTGGCCCTCCTCGACGCGATTACCGCCTCGGACCAGGTCCGGCTCGCCTACCACGGCGATTTCGACTGGCCCGGCGTCGGCATCGCCAACCGCGTCTTCGCCCGCTACCCCACGCGCCCCTGGCAGTTCGGCGCCCCCCACTATCGCGCGGCGGTCGAGCGGGCGGCATCGCGCGGCACGCCACGCCAGAAACTCACCGGTCGTGTGACCAGTGCTTCCTGGGACCCGACCCTGGCCGAAGCCATGACCTCGCTCGGCGTCTCCATCCACGAGGAAGCCTTGATCGAAGACCTTGTCGCCGATCTCCGGAACCGCATCTGACCTGGGACTTGTAAACATGCCGCGCGGAAAGTTCGCGCACCTGATCCGGCAGTGCACCGCGTAAGCCATCCGAGCCGGTCTGCGCCGGAAAATGAGAAGACTCCAAGATTCGCTCCCTAGCCTTCACCGGGACGTCGATCAAGTCGGCTCGCGCCGCTCCGCGTCGCCTCCTCGGCCGCTTCGGAAGGAGTTTCATGGGTACCGTCAACGGACTACCGGCGCACATCCTGCTGGTGCATGCCATCGTGGTGTTGCTCCCGCTCGCCGCCCTGCTGCTCGTCATGACGGCGATCTGGCCCACGGCACGCCGACGCTTCGCCGGCCCGAACGCCATCCTGTCCGCATTCGTCCTCGTCCTGGTGCCCTTGACGACCGGCGCCGGCGAATGGCTGGAGCGCCGGGTCGCCGACACCGCGCTGGTGCGTCAGCACACCGAACTCGGCGACACCGCCATCTTGGCCGCCCTCCCGGTCGCCCTGCTGGCCCTGGTGATCTGGTGGCGGCAGCGGGAAGCCACCGCACCGGCGGAAACCTCTGCGACCGGAAGCTCGCCCGGCACGACCACAAAACGCCGCCGCATCTACCTGGCACCGCAGTCCACCACCGCCACCCGGATCGTCATGGTGCTGGCGATCGTCATCGCCGGCTTCGCCGTCTTCGACATCTACCGCATCGGCGACTCCGGGGCGAAAGCCGCTTGGACCGACAACTTCAGCTCCACGCCGGTCCAGAACGGCTCCGGCCGCCCCGACGGTAACTAAAAGCCGAGCACAGGGGCTCAACTCAGCCGGTATGCCCGCACGACGGTCTGGTCGAACGACCTACCCGAGGCGTCCGACGCGTGCAGGCGCAGCGAGACGAACTTGCTGCGCCTCGGGTACTTCACGACAGCGGCCCCCGATCTGATCGGGATGCTGCGCCACGTCACGCCGTCGTCGTAGGAGATGTGGGCCGTCAGCTCGGCTGCCCGGACCCGTCGGCCGGCCTGGTCGATCACCGACAGCGGGATCGTCCCCCTGCTTCCCGCGGGAACCGCGCTGTTCGGGCCCAGCCTCGGCGCGGCCCTGACCGCGATGACCGGGACTGTCGTCAGGGCACTCGACGAGGAGAAGGTCATCGCGACGTCGATCTTCGTGGCCAGGCCGCCTTCGTCCCCGGTGGACGACTGCTTGACCGTGTACTTCGCCGCCTCGGCCGGTAGGCCGTCGGCGTACACGGCCATCCCGTCCTCCCGGTCGAGCGGGGTGTCACCGCGGTAGAGGCTGGTGCTCACGTCCCGGTTGAAGTAGTCCAGGCCCGGGTGCCCCGCCGCGTCACCGACCGGCGGGATCGTGACGGACATCCCGGCACCCTGACGGACGAAGAACGTTGAATCGCCGCCCAGTTCCGTACCGTACGGTGCGCGTCCCCAGTCCTGTCTGGAACTCTGGCGGGGCTGGTAGGTGTGCGCATCGCCGATGAAGTAGATCCCCTGGATACCACCGGCCTCCCGCTCCAGCCCGATCGCGGTCATCGGGACCCATCGGATGCCCGCGGCGGTGCTCAGGTAGTTGACGCGAGTACCGGGAGCAGGCATCTCCGTCTGGGTCTCGTTGATGAAGTCACCGTCGGCAGTGCTCGAATCCAGCACTTGATAGGCGCGGACACCGACCGTATCGCTGTGGGTGACCTGTTCGACTGCGGTCAGCCCGTCGGCGGTGAAGTCCTCGCGATAGCCGGCGAGCAAGGTGTGGCCGGCCACCATCCGGCTCAGGTAGTAGGCGTACGGGCTGTTGTATCCGTGTTCACCGGAACCCTTCTTCACCCAGGTGCTGCTGACCGCACCGGTGAACGAGGTCTCGCCGACGACGGCCTGGCCGAGCCGTGCGACCCGCGCGTTGGTGAAATCGGAGGCGAAGTTGCCGTATACGATCGGCTTGCCGTCGACGACGGTGGTCACCATCATGCCGACCGCGATCGCTTGCGCCGTGTGGTCGGGGACCGACTGGCTGACCGGGGTGCTCTGGCGGGCGTCGAAGGTGACCGAGGTGTCTCCGGTGATGTCGATGACCGGTCGGAAGATCATGACGGATAGGTCACCGTCACCGGCGGTCGACGGATCGAGGTACGTGCCGACTGTGTAACGCCCCGGTGGGACACGCACGGTCACCGTGCCGCTCGGGTCGTACGGCAGATTGAAATAGTCCCCGCCGGCCGGCTGGAAGAGCTGCGTCAGATAGTTGATCGCGGGCTGACCGGCGAGGTTGAGGTGTTTCAGGGTCAACGCGTACCGCTCGGGTTCCTTGTCGATGCCGACGGGAGTGACCACGGAGGCCGAGCCGTCGGTCGCGGTGAGCTCGGCCGTGTGCATCCCCACCGGTACGTCGCCCAGGGTGTCGGCGGTGACCGTGACGTCAGCCGTGCCGCCCGCCGCCACGGTCAGTGTGCTGGTGCTGAGCGAGTAGACCCCGGCCGTGTCGCCGGGCAGTGCCAGGCTCAACGTGACTGCGGTGGTCCCCTCGTTGTGATAGGTCACCGTCCTGGAGTGCCGCTGATCGCCGTCGTGCGGCCACTTCTGCTGCCCGAACGAGACCGAGGCCGGCTGGGTGGTGATCCGCTGGCTGAGCGCATGCGCCACGTCGACCCGGCCCGCGCCCTGCTGGAACGTGTCTGCGTCCGGTTGGGGCGCGGCGGAGCTCATGAGAGTTGCCTTGAGCTGGGCGGCCGTCCAGGTCGGACGTTGCTGAGCGAGCAGGATGGCCGCGCCCGCCACGTGCGGCGCGGCCATCGAGGTGCCGTCGCTCGCCGCATAGTAGGCGGGAAAATCTGTGGCCGGGGGGCCGATCTCCGTACCCGAGGCGCGCGCGGCGACAATATCGACCCCGGGAGCCGTGATGTCGGGCTTGACGGCACCGTCCTCGTTGCGTGGTCCTCGGCTGGAGAACGGAGCGAGCGCGTTCGACTTGTCGACCGCGCCGACCGTCAGGGCCGAGGCTGCGTTACCGGGCGATGCGATGGTGCCCTGCGCGCCCGCGTTACCGGCCGCGATGACGAAGAGCGCCCCGGTCTGCGCCGTCAGTGTGTCGACGGCTTCCTCCAGGGGATCGGTACCGGAGAAGTCATCGCCGCCGATGCTCATGTTGATCACCCGGGCGTGCTTGTCGACAGCGGCCCATTGCATCCCGGCCAGGACGTCGGACTGCTGGCAGCCCTGGACTCCACAGACTTTGCCGGAGAGGATCGAGGCCTTCGGCGCGACGCCCTTGTACTTTCCGCCGGAGGCCGCACCGCTCCCGGCGATCGTGGAGGCAACGTGGGTGCCGTGGCCGATATGGTCGATGTCGTCCTCGGCGGTGAAGTTGGCCGAGAGGACGCGTCCGGTGAGATCCGGGTGGGTGGCGTCGACGCCGCCGTCGAGCACGGCGACGCTCATGCCCGCACCCTGGTAGCCCATCTCCCAGGCGGTCGGCGCACCGATCTGCGGGACGCTCCGGTCAAGCGTGGGCTGCACCCTGCCGTCGAGCCAGACGTGCTGCACCCCACCACGCAAGACCGAGATGTGGGCGCTTCTCCGACTGGTCATCGCGGTCCACAGTGAACCGATGCGTCGCTTCGGCGCGGCCACCGCGGCGCCGCGCACGGCCTTGAGCTCGCGGGTCCTTTGAGCTCCCCCGGTGGTCACCGTGGTACGCATCGCGCCGGCGGCACTGCCCGTTCCGGAACGTATGACCAGCGGCACCGTCGACCGTCTGGCATCGTCGTAGCCGAGCGAGATCAGCTCCGTGACGTCGAACAGCCGCTGGTCGACCTGATCCGACCGGATCAGCGAGGCGGCGTCGGCGGGAATGACCCGGAGGTGCCCGCCGGCGGACGACAGGGCGAACGACATGTGCGCCCGCCCCGGGCCGGCCTGTACCGACCCGGTGGTGGCATCGGCGCTGCCCACGGTAACTCGATCTCCGGTGAGCAGCGTGACGGTGTAGCGGCGCTGGTCCCGGAGGCTGCTCCGGTGCGCGGTGGTCGGTGGGCTCGTGGCCGACGCTGCGGGCGTGCCGGCCACCGTTCCGGCGGCCAGCAGCAGAAGGGCTGTGAGCCCACGGGACACGGTCCGCCCTTGGGGAAAGAGGATCATGCCCTCACAGACGAATGAGCCACGGTGCAGGTTGCACCGCCCCGGTCAGGCGCGTCGGTGGTCCGCTTGGCGAACGTCGGCTTGGGCCTGGTCTCAGCCGGCGCAGGTTCGTTCGGGCAACGTATGGCCTCCCCCACGGATCGTCACGACGCGGGCCGGCGGGCCCAGCTGCGCCTGCACCGTGCACACGATCTGCTCGACCGCGGGCCGAGACAACAGATCGGCGGCGATCGCGACAGACACCTCCGCGCCGAGGGAAGACACCTCGACCGAGGACGGCGCCGCCGACCTGGGTACGGCCGTGCTCAGCCCGTGCATACGCTCGCCGCTATCCGGGCCATCCGCCAGCAGGACCACCACGTCGGAAGCGGACTCGGTCGCGGCGGGCCGGCGAACCTCGACCAGCGAGTTCCCGGCGAGGAAGAACAGCGACCGGCCGACGTCAGCGAGCGAGCCACTCGGCGCTTCGACCCCCACGACCACGCCGCTGGGCCGGACCCCGCAGCCCGCGACCGAGACAGCGACGAGCACGGTGACCACCACCCCGAGCAGCTGGCTCATCGAGCGTCGCCCGGGCTGAGGGAAAGCCGCAAGGTGAACGACGCGCCGCCGTCCGGACGATTCGCCGCGACCAGGGTGCCCCCGTGCAGTCGTGCGTTCTCCCACGCGATCGCGAGGCCGAGGCCGCTGCCCTCTGAGCGACCACGGGCCGGGCCGGCTTTGAAGAACCTGTCGAACACGTGCGGCACCACCTTCCGGTCAAGTCCGGGACCGGCGTCGGTGACCTCAATGACGAGGCCTCCTGGGCCACCGGTCAATCTGATCGTGACCGGCGGTTCCCCGTGTCGCAAGGCGTTGCCGACCAGGTTGGCCACAATCACGTCGAGCCTGCGCGGATCGAGTTGGGCGCGCAGACCCTCGACCAGGTCGGCCGTCACTTCGTCAGTGAAGCCGCGGACGAGCAGGATGGCGCGAAGGGCCTCGGCGACGTCGACCTCATCCAACGCCAGCCCGGCCGCGCCGGCGTCGAATCGGGTCACCTCGATGAGATCGTTGACCAACCTGGTCAGCTTCTGAGTCTCACCAATGACCAGGCTCACCGCCTGCCCGGCGAGCGGAGGAAGGGTGGCGACCTCATCGTCGAGCAGGTCGGTGACGGCGGTCATCGCGGCCAGCGGGGTGCGTAGTTCGTGGGACACGTCCGCCACGAACCGCCGGGCGTCGGCCTCCATCCTGCGCAGCTCCGCGACGTGCCGCTGCAACGACTCCGCGGTGCGGTTGAACGTCTCGGCCACGGCCGCCAGTTCGTCGCGGCCCCGCACGCTGAGCCGGGTATCCAGGTCGCCCTCACCGAATCGTTGGGCGGCTACCCGGAGCCGCCGGACCGGAACCAGCACGCTCCGGGCGGCGACCAGCGCGAGGAGCATCGCCAACATCAGTCCGGCGCCGCCAGTCAGCCAGGCGTCCCAGGCGAGACTGTCGACGACCTCGATCTCGTCGTCGAGTGGCCGCAGCACGTACACCTCGATACCGGACGGCGAGACGTCCCGCGACGCTTCATCGACCAGCAACAGCTGACTGCCGATCAGCAACTGTGTCGCGTTTCCGACGGACAAGCGCTGCCAGGCGATCCGGCCCGTGGCCACCTCTGCTCGCAACCGCGTCGTCACCACGTCGGGGCGCAGAGTGCCGGCGGTGCGGCCACCGCTCTCAGCGAACCCGCTCCCTTCACGGCCGGAGACCTCACCCGCGATCGCCATCAAGGCAGCGTTATCCGGAGTTCGGGTGGCTAGAGGGAACAGCTTCTCCATCCGATTGGCTGTCTCGATGACGGCGTTGTCCTGCGCCCGCTGCACAATGGCGTCACGCGCCCGGACGTAGCCGATCCCGGCAACCGCGGTGGCTATCACGACGTTCAGCAACGCGAACGCCAGCAGAAGACGTGCGTGCAGGCCCAGCGTCAACCAGCTCCTCATAGCGGTCCGAAACGGTAACCGAACCCGCGTACGGTCTGCACATGCGTCGGGACGGCCGGGTCGTCCTCGATCTTCGAACGCAGCCGCTGAACGCACGCGTCGACCAACCGCGAGTCGCCGAGATAGCCTTGGTCCCAGACCGACTCGAGCAACTGCTGGCGGCTGAGCACCCGTCCCGGTGACGCGGACAACTCGAGCAACAGCCGCAGTTCAGTAGGCGCCAAGCTAACCGGCTGACCGCGCTTGGTCACCGCCAGCGCGTGCCGATCGATGCACAGGTCACCCTGGTGTTCCACCGCCGTCCGCGCCGCGCCGGACGGCACCTGGTCGCTCCTGACACGGCGCAGCACGGCACGGATGCGGGCCTCGAGCACCCGGGCCCGCGCGGGTTTGACCATGTAATCGTCGGCCCCAGCCTCAAGCCCGGCGACCACATCGATGTCGTCGCCGCGGGCGGTCAGCATGATGATCGGCAGGTCGCCCAGGGCGCGGATCCGCCGGCATACTTCGAATCCGTCCATTCCGGGAAGCATCAGGTCCAGCACGACGACGTCGACAGCGGCTGTCCCACGGGTGGTGAGGAGAGCAAGGCCGTCTTCCCCGGTGCCGGTGGCGTCCACCGCATGTCCCTGGTGACTCAAGGCAATCCGTAGGCCCTCGCGGACACCTTCGTCGTCCTCGATCAACAGCACCCTTGGCATGTCCATCATTCTCGCAACCGCGCGCCGCACCTGCTCGTCCAGCACTTGTCGCCCGCCAGCCCCGTTATGCCGGCGTGCGCTCCTGGACGGTCCGGCGGACACCCGAAACGGCGATGCCGTACGCGACTCACCACGGGACGCCACCGCGCCACAATCGGTGCGGCCTCGTAACCTGAACCGGACACGACGCGCACATCGCATCGAAAGACTCCGGGCCATGCGAATTCGACCATTCCTCCTCGCCGCGGGCCTGTCCGTCATGGCGGGGGTCGCGATCGCGACCCCCGCCATGGCCATCCGCGGCGGCCTGGAATCACCACAGCCCTACCCGTTCCTCGGATCACTGCAACGCCCCGACTCGCCCCGCGCCGACGGTCACGTCTGCGGTGTCACGCTAGTCGCACCGCAATGGGTGGTGACCGCCGGTCACTGTGCCCGCAACCCCAGTGGCGCCCAAACCGGCACGCCGCGTGACTGGCGGGTGCGTGTCGGCTCGCTCAGCACCACGTCTGGTGGTGAGGTGGCCGCGGTCGACAAGTTCTACTCCTACTCCACCAGGCCCGTCGCCGAGGGCGACATCGCGCTGCTGCACCTTGCCGCCCCGCTGCGGGCAAAGCCGATCGCATTGCCGGCACAACGCCCGGCCGACGGAGCGCCCACCCGGATCGTCGGCTGGGGAGTGACGTGTAGCCAACCGCAGGCACAGTGTTACCCGGATCATCTGCGGGAGGCAGACACCGTGATCCAGCCGACCGCGATATGCGAGCGCAGCGGCATCACCAGCGAGCGGGAGCTGTGCGTCGGCGCCGAAGACGGCAGCGTCGCAGCGACCGACTTGGACTCCGGCGGCCCCGCACTCGTCCGGACCGGCGACGAATGGACGATTGCCGGCACAGTCAGCGGCAGCAACGACGACGACCAGGCGGTCGTCTACACCGACGTGCACTGGTTCCGGTCCTGGCTCACCGGCATCATCTCCGGGGCGTCGGTGCCGCCCGAAACCCCGGTCCCGAATCTCGAAGGCTCGGTGTCGTTCGGCGGCTGCTCGGCTTCGGTGGTCCGCACGTCGGCCTCGCGACCCACCGACCCCGCGCTGCTGCTCACCAACGGGCACTGCGCCGGCCCCACGCCACCGGCTCCCGGGACGGCACTGATCGACCAGCCGGTTGACCAACTCGTGCGCATCGGCAACCGACAGGGCTATCCGCAGACCTCGGCACGCCTCGTGCGCCTGGTGTACGCCACCATGACCGGTACCGACGTCGCGCTGTTCCGACTCGACAAAACCTACGGTCAAATCCACGCCGCGGGCGCCAAGGTATTCGTTCTAGGCACCAAGCCCGCGCACGAGGGCACCCGCCTCGACATCGTCGCCGCCGGGGCGGGCAAACGCTTCACGTGCAAAGTCGCGGCCGTCGTGACGCACCTGCGTGAGGCGGAGTACCAGATGGACAAGGCTTACCGTTACGAGGAGACCCCTCCCTGCGCCCCAACACACGGCACGTCGGGCTCGCCGCTGGTCGCCGCGGACGGCATCACTGTCGTAGGGGTGCACAACACCGGCAACGACGACGGGGAGCAGTGCACCACGAACAACCCGTGCGAGGTGTCGCGGACCGGCACAGTGACGGTGCGCAAGGGCAGCAGATACGGACAGCGCACCACCATGGTCCCGGCATGTCTCACCACCGGTAGCCGCCTCGACCTTTTCCGAAGGGGTTGTACCCTGACCCGTCCGCACTCGGCTCTCCGGGACGATGTCCAGCATCGAGAGCGCGGATAGGAAGCGATCGAGGCCTCGGCGCGCGGCCCCCGCCGAGTGCCTGCCCGCGGCAGCGTCCACCAGGCACTATTCGAGTAACATCGAAGGCCGGTGAACACCTGCCGCGGGCATTCCGGTCTCGGCCGCCGACGAGTTCCCTACCGACTTCGCCGCGTACGGCGAAGGAACTGTCCCGGCGGAGTCGGGTTCACTCGGCTGACATGGGTGCCGATGCGGTGAGCCGTTGGCGATAGCCGGTCGGGGAGTCGCCGAAGTGCCGCCGGAACGCCCGTGCAAACGTCCCCGGATCGCGGAAGCCACTGTCGTAACAAGCAGACCGGACCGTCGAACCACGCTCGAGGAGTCTCTGCGCGAAGTTCATGCGTGCCGCGCGGATCTCGTCGCCGGGCGCTCTGTGGACCTCGGCGAACAGCACTTGTACCGAGCGCACGGACAGGTGGCCGGCGTGGGCCAAGGTGGCGACCGAGAAGGCGGGATCGCGGAAGCTCTCGTGGATGTGCCGCATCAGTTCGTCGCGGAGCGCGGAGCGGCTGCGGCAGCCGAGATTGTCCGCGCTGCGTGCGATCGTGCGGCCGTTCCAGATGGAACGCTGTTTCTCCCCCGCGACCCGGTCGGAGGCGTCCTCGAACGACAAGAGGGTCATCCCGGTCAGGCCCAGTCTGCGGGTCGACCAGACAACCGGCAGCGGCCGACCGGATCTGGCGGTGAACCACTCGGTCCCCGTCTGCGAGCGTGGGCCGTTCCCGCCGACGATCGGGCATTGGTCCTGCGGGTATTCGGAGCCGTCCGGATAATGCCCGTGCAACGTGCGGTGGCTCGGCCGCCCGACCAGATCACTCGCCGTGGAGTGCCCCAGGACCGTGATGGCTGCCTGATTGACCAGTTGCACGTTCCCGTCGGCGGCGATCACCCACAGCGGTGTAGGGGCTTCGTCGATCACCGCCGCGAGCACGCGGACATCGACCACGGGATGCTCACCGTCCACAGTCACATCGGTCACGCGCTCACCACCTCGATCGCTCTCACTCTCGCTCGCCGGCGTATCGCGGCAGTTGCCGCCATGTTGACGCGATGTGTCGTCGCCCAAGGCCTTCGCGAAACGCCGCGATCCCTGCGCGTCTCGCCTAATCGCCCCGGCCAGCGATGCGGTTGGCTTGGTGCCTTGACCAACACCTATTCAGGAACGAGGAGGGCAGACCCATGACACACAGCCTGTCGCTGCGGAAACGGGCCGCGAACGAGGTCGACGGTCGCCGTACCGCCCAGGGCTACACCTGGCAGGAACTGGCCGAAAAGATCAACAGGCCACCGGTCTGGGCGGTCGCGGCGCTGCTCGGCTCGCACGCGCTCAATCGCGAGGAAGCGGAGAAGATCGGCTCGCTGCTGGAACTCAGCGACGAGACGATCCAGGCGCTCCAACGCCAGCCGTACCGAGTCATGGACAGCGCGGCGGAAAGCGACCCGACGATCTACCGCTTCTACGAACTGCTCGCCGTGTACGGGCCCGCGCTCAAAGCGCTGATCCACGAGCAGTTCGGCGACGGGATCATGAGCGCCATCAACTGCAGCGTCACCCTGTCGCGCCAAGAACACCCCGACGGGGCGCGCGTGATCGTCACCATCGACGGCAAGTACCTGCCATATCAATGGGGCGGCGACCCCGCCACGGACAGCCACTGACCCGAGATCCCGATGATCCGGTGTCGATCACCGAGATCCGGACAGCACTGACTATGCTCGCTGTCTGACGGCCAGCCTCATCGAAGGGTTCATGATGACCGATCCCAGCATCGACGTAAGCCGGCCGAGCAGTGCGCGGGTGTGGAACTACCTGCTGAAGGGCAAGGACAACTTCGCTGTGGACCGGGAGCTGGGCGAGGCGCTCCGGGTGGCGAACCCAGGGATCGCGGCGGTCGCCCGGTCCCAGCGGAGGTTCCTCATCGAGGCGGTCACGCTCCTCGCCGGTGCGGTGGGCATCCGGCAGTTCCTGGACATCGGTACCGGTCTCCCGACCGCTGACAACACCCACGAGGTCGCGCAGCGAGTCGCGCCGGAGTCGAAGATCGTATACGTCGACAACGACCCGCTCGTGCTCGTACACGCCCGTGCGCTGCTGACGAGTTCACCCGAGGGCGAGACGGCCTATGTCGACTCCAACGTGGAGGACCCGGAGCGGATCCTGAGCGAGGCCTCCCGGACGCTCGACTTCAGCAAGCCGGTGGCGCTGACCATGATCGGCATCCTGGGCAACGTCGCCGACTACGCGGAGGCCCGCTCCATCGTCGAGCGGCTGCTCGCCGCCGTGCCGTCGGGCAGCTACCTGGCGGTGAGCGACGGGACGAACACCAGTGCGCAGAGCGTGGAGAGTCAGCGGGTCGCCAAGCAGAGCGGCCACCCGTACAACCTGCGTACGCCCGAAGAGATCGGCGGCTATTTCCAGGGCCTGGAACTGCTGGAACCCGGCGTGGTGTCGACCCCGCTGTGGCGGCCGCAGCCGGGAACAGAACCGGAGGCCCTCGACGTCTACTGTGCGGTGGGCCGCAAGCCTTGATGCGCCGGGAAGGATAGCCGCCACGGACTGCCAGACACCTTTCGCGGCCAGGCTCGGAGCACCGGCCGCCATCATCCGCAGGATTTCCCGTGTTCGCAGGTCACGCCCCGAGGCCGGCAGCAGCGCGGCCGCCCGGTCGAAAATCACCAGCTTCACCGGGATCTGCGAGGTCAGCCGCAGTGTGCCGCCTTGGCCCGTCCCGCGCAGAGCCGTCCTGAGGGACACCGCGTCGGTGAAGCCGTCCGTCTCGTACACCGATCGCATTCGCACACCGGGCGTCACTCCGACGGCTCCGACGGACGCCGAGGCATCTGTGACATACGGCGGCTTCGCCAGATGCAGCACTTCGGACGAGCTTTCCGCCAGCAACTGGCAGTGAATCGGGGATTACGGACGGGTAAGAAGCGGACCTGCTCACTTGCGCAGATGCGCAAGATCGTTCTTGTGGCGGCAGCCGACGCCGGGGTGAGGTGGGCGAACCGGTCCCGAACCAGCCGGCCGGACAACCTCGCAGGAGCACCAATTGCGCAGACCCAAGGCACTGCCGACGATCGCCGTCCTGGCGATGGCCGCCATCCTCGGAACCACCGCCCAGGCCGCGAACGCGGCGACCCCGTCGCCGGAGGAGTCCCTCCCCGCCACCGTAGCGCCGAGTACGGACACCCCCGCGCTCGTGGACGATGTGGCCGACCCGGTCGACGCCACGGTCGCACCGGACCAGGCCGCCAAGGCTCACCTCGCGAGCCACCAGGACCGCTACAAGATCGGCGATCCGGCCGGCACGCTCACCACCGCGAGCGTCGAGACGGAAGGCGAACGGGAGACGGTCCGGCTGGACCAGAGGTACCGTGGCCTGCCCGTGTTCGGCGCCCAATACGTGGTGCGTACGGAGAAGACAGCCGGCAAGCGCACGGTGACCGGCACGTCAGGGAGCTACTTCACGAACCTGGACGTCGACACGACCGTCACCCCGATCCCCGCCCCGGTCGCTGTTTCCCGGGCGGTCGAGGACGTCCGCAAGAGCCTGCACCCCGGCGCGGCGGTCGTGGCCTCCGCCCCGGGTTCCGCCGTCGACCTCGTCGGCACCGACCAGGGGCTCGTGGTCATGCCGACCGGCACCGGAGTGCTCGCGCGACGCGTACTCGTCAAGGGCAAGGACACCGTCACGGGCCGACCCGTGCTCCGCGACGTGTACGTGGGCGCGACGAACGGGGTGCCGCTGCTCAGCGTCAGCCGGATCAAGTCCTTCATCGCCGGCCAGCAGGCCGCCGCGCTGACCGCCGATGGCACTGCCACCGCGCCGCAACCCAGGACCAAGCCGCACCCGACGGGCAACGGCACGGCGCCGGTCGTCGGCCAGGGCACTACGCTGCACGGCGCCACCGTGTCGCTCCCGCTCGTCCGGTCCGACGCCAGCTCCTACCTCATGAAGGACCAGACCCACCGGCAATCGAGCGGCCGGACAGTGCCGATCACCACCTGGGACGCTCGGGGCTTGGACTACTACGACCTGATGGGCAGCCCGTGGCCCGAGGGCATGACGCCGTTCGTGTCGCCGTCGACCAAGCTCGGCGCCGACCTGACCGACGCCGGCGCCGTGGACGCCGCCTGGGACGCCGCGAAGGTGTTCGAGTGGTACCAGGCGAAGCTTCGGCGCGACAGCCTGGACGACGAAGGCATGCCGATCGACTCGGTCGTCGGGATCACGTACAGCGGCTCCCCGTGGGTCAACGCGTACTGGGACGGCACCCGCATGGTGTACGGCAGCGGCGACGCCGAGTATCTGCCCCTGGCCGCGGACCCGGACGTCGTGGGCCACGAGATGACGCACGGCGTGGTGGAGCACACCGCGAGCCTCGTCTACGCCGGACAATCGGGCGCGCTCAACGAGGCGATCGCCGACTACTTCGGCAACGCCATCGACGTCGACACGTCGGGCACGTCGATGTCCGACCCGCGGGCAAGCCTGATCGGCGGCGACCTCTGCCGGACGCTGGCTCCCGTCCAGTGCGCCCTGCGCGACCTCGACGACGGCGCCACCACGGCGGACTTCCAGCACCTCATGGACACGCCGTCGATGGACGACGGCGGCGTGCACCTCAACTCGACGATCGTGTCCGGTGCGCTCTGGGATCTGCGTCAGGCGCTCGGCAAGCCGGTCGCCGACAAGATCGTCTACCGCGCTCTCACCGATTACTTGACACCCATGTCCGACTTCGTCGATGCGCGCGAAGCGGTGCTCGCCTCCGCGAAGTCGTTGCGCCTGGACAAGGACGACCTCAAGGTGGTGCGAACGGCGTTCGACTCCCGCGGGATCACCGCGAGGTGGAAGGCGAACCTGTACGGCAAGGGCACCGAGGTCCTGATCGACCGGCTCAACACGGGCATGTACGCCGACATGAAGGCGAGCGCGGCGGGCGGCTGGTTCGCCGTGCCGCGGTCGGACGCGACCCGCACCCAACCGACATCGATCTGGGTGGGACGCGTCAACGGCAAGGGCACCCCGTACCGGATCTCCCCGAACGACGGGAACACGCACAGCTTCCCGCACACCGACGGCAAGCGGGTCGTGTGGTTGTCGATCGAGCTGAACCCCGAATCGCCGACGGGGGAGACCAACCACATCCTGTCGACGGCTGTCGGCGGCGGCCCCGTCACGGAGCTCTACAGCTCCCCGGAACGCGTTGACGGCCTGGGCTTCGACGGCGACGTCGTCGCCTGGAGCCAGTTCGATGCGACGCAGGGGTACTTCGACGTCGTGCGCTACCTACGAGGAAGTTCGCGGACCGTGCACACCCTCGCGCACCCGGACTGGTTCGGGAGCGCGACGGCGCCGAGCGTCAAGGGTGGGAAGATCTCCTACATCCGCTACGAGAACTACGCGCAGCCCGACGCCAACGGCCAATGGTGGTCGCTGGGCGTCGAGGTGTACGACCTCGCGAGCGGGCGGACGACCTACGCCGGCGGCGACCCCGGCGCCGAGCGGATGAGCTATCCGGACCTGTCCAGCACCGGCGTCGCCTGGATGACCGACCGCGACTACGGCACCATTGTCGACGGCGAGTGGACCAAGGGGGCGTACTACGACTCCGTGCGGCTCTTCGACTTCGCCACCCGCACCAGCCACCTGCTGTTCGAGGAGAACTCGCCGCAGGCGATCCGCGCGGTGACCGTCGCGTTGTCCGACACGACCCTCACCGTCACCGAGGAGGCACCGGTGGCTGCCTGGCTCAAGAACGGTGGCTACCCGGACAACTCGCTCAATCCGAAGCTCAAGCAGTACACGTTCCAGGGCAAGTACCTCGGCCCGGCGTCGTGCGGGCCGGGCGCGCAGATGTACGCGACCGCAACAGCGGGTCGCGAGGTGATCTTCAAGGACTCGGCAGCGTCCGGCATCGGCCTGGCGCACGCGACGGGAGTCAAGTCCTGCAAGTGAGCCCCCATTAAAGGACACGGTAAACAGCGGCGCGCTGGGATCTCTGCCCCGGAGATCCCAGCGCGCTGTACGGGGGTCTCGCCGCGGTTGGCGAGCAGACCACCCGCGCGATCCCCGTCCGGGCAGCGACGGAGTCGCCACCAGGGTGCCGTCCGCGAGGGATACACGCAGATCTTCGAGAGCCAGTCGCGCCCGGCCGGCACGGGGCCGGCCGCATCGATCGGATCCACGCGCTCGCGGCATCAGCTCAGGTCACTTCAGTACTGGATCTTGCATCGCGGCCTGTCGATTCCTATAGTGTCCCGGTCGCGGCGCCACCAAGAGTGGTTCCTCAACCGGGGGCCACATCAGTCCGCCCGTGCGAGGTCGACCGGCTGCCGACAAAGTACCTGCCGAAGCCAGGCCGACTCAGATAGGTCCACCAGATGAAGCGCCGTCCGTGGCGGAGCGCCGCGACAATCATCCTCCTCATGGGTAGCCCGCTTGCTGTTCTCGCTGCGCAGCCTGCGCAGGCCTCGACGGCGGACGCTGCCTTCAACTCCGGCACCGGGACGTTGAACGTCGACCGTCCCGGCTACCTTGCGAAGCACGACATCGTCTACAACCGGCCGAACATCAACCCGCTCCACGGCCTCACCGTGGGCAATGGGCGAACCGGCGCGATGGTCTGGAACGACAACGGACTATCCATGCAGGTATCGGGTGTCGACCTGGCCGAGCAATCCACCTACGCGGCGGGCAACGTCACCCTGTTCAGCAATCCGCGCTTCGATACCGGCTACACCACGTTCCAGCAACGGCTCTCGCTGTACGACGGGACGCTGACGACGCGGTACGACAACAACCGCACCATCACCGTCATGGGTGCGCCGGACTCAGAGGTCATGGGCGTCCACGTCGAGGATTCTCGCCCCACGGTGACCAGCGCCGGGTTGGATCTGAGCATCTGGGACCCGAAGAGCGTAAAAAACATCGCCGACGTGCCGAACCTGGCCACCTGGCAGACGGTCTCCACCTTCGCTGATTCGAACGTGGTGGGGTTCAGCCGGGGCCAGGCCGATCCGAACCATTTTGGCTACACCCTCGCGGCGACCGTCGAGGGCGCCGCCTACACCACCCAGGTGGTCGACGGGACCCGGGTTCGGCTCAACATCACCCCCAGCGCCAGCTACACGATCTGGTTCACCGCGGCCAGCAGGCTCAACGCGCCGGGGTTCGACTCGGTGCGCCAGGCGCGTGACCAACTCGCCGCGGTCAGCAGCACCGGGTACGCCAGCACGCTGGCCAAGTACCGGACCTGGTGGCATGACTTCTGGGCGAAGTCGTTCGTGCAGTACTCGAACGGTGCCGGCGATGCCGACTATCTGGAGAACGTGTACTACCTGGCGACGTACATGATCGCGGCGGGTGGATACGGGAACTATCCGCTGCATTTCATCAATGGTGTGTTCCGGGCTACCGGTGACACGTCACGCTGGAGCAATGGGTATTGGCACTGGAATCAGCGCGACGTCTACAACTCGTTCTTCTCCTCCAACCACGCCGATCTGGTGGCGACCTCGAACAGGTTGTACAGCCGCAACTACGACACGATGAAGGCGTACACCACAACCCGCTACGGCAGTGACGGGCTGTGGGTGCCGGAGACGATGTCTTGGGACGGCAGCGCCCGCGGCACGATCAACAGCGACTTCGTCAATGACATCTACTCGACCGGTCCCGAGGTCGCGTACCAGATGTACCTCCAGTATCGGTACACCAACGACGCGGCCTACCTGCGTAACACCGCGTACCCGTTCATGCGGGATGTCGTGAGGTTCTACGAGGACATGCTCTCCCGGGACAGTTCCACCGGTCAGTACTACATGGCCAGCTCGAACGCCCGGGAGACGTACTGGGACGTCCGCAACGCCATAAGCGACCTGGCCGCCGTACGGCTGTTGTTCCCGCTTGCCATCGAGACGAGCCTGCAACTCGGCCTGGACACCGAGTCCCGGGCCGGCTGGCAGACGATCCTGGACCATATCGCGCCGTACCAGGTGAGCAACGGCGCATATCTGCCGCACGACCCGCCGGCCGTGCAGAGCCGCAACAATGAAAACGTTGCTCTGGAGCTGGTCTGGCCCGACGACCAGACCGGAATCGGCCACGCCGATCAGCAGGCGGCGATCGCCACGTGGAACGCGCGGCCGTTCCCGTACGCCAACGTGTGGGCCAACGACCATGTGCACGCTGCCCGGCTCGGCCTGGGCAATGAAGCGTTCCAGGGCATGAAGTACATGCTGCAGAAATACCAGAACTACCCGAACGGGCTGACCGCCAACGACAACGGCGTCTTTGAATACCTCGGTATCCACTTGACGGCGATGAACGAGTCGCTGCTGCAGTCGTTCGACGGTGTCATCCGAGTCTTTCCCGCCGTGCCCGCCGACGCCGGCTTCGTCGGCAGGTTCACCCTGCTCGCCGAGGACGGCTTGCTGGTCAGCTCCGAGCGCGAGGCCGGCGAGGTGAAGTACATCGGCCTCAAGAGCCTGAACGGCCGACCGGCTCGGGTGGTCAACCCGTGGAATGGCCAGCCGGTCCGGGTGCGACGTACCTCGGACAACGCGATCCTGGCAGTCGGCTCCGACGCTGAGATCAGCTTCCCGACCACGAAGAACACGGTGTATGTCGTCGAGCGCACCGCCAAACCGTTGTCGGAGTTTGCCGGGATCGTCCTCAGCGGCACGGCCAACCAGTCCGAGAAGAACCTGACGGGCACTGCCGCAACGCTCGGCCTCGACGCCAAGACCTCGATGGTCAACGACACACTGCTGACCTACGACTCCGGCTGGCGCCTCACCAGCAAACGCGGAGCCGGCGACTACAACGACGATACCCACCACACCTCGGTGATCGGGGCGACCGCCTCGTACACCTTCGCGGGCACCGGCGTGGACTACCTGTCGGAACGCAACAACGACATGGGCAACGTCGACGTCTACATCGACGACGTGTTCCAGGCCAATGTCGACCTGTTCGCCACGGGTGGGCGCCAGGTGCGGCAGGTGGTGTTCAGCAAACGCGGACTGGCCAACGGCACGCACACCATCCGCATTGTCAACAAGAGCAATCCCAAGATCGGCATGATCGACGCCCTGCGGATCCTGCTCGACACGACCGGATCGGCCTGATCGAGTTGAGGACTGAAGAAATGCGCAACAAGACGGACTCTCGCGGACGAAATGTCGGGAGAGCAGCGCTCGCTCTGGGATTGACGCTGACGATGTCGGCGCAAGCCGCGACCGCAGCCCCGCCTGCCCAGGCCGCGTCCGCCGTGACGGTCGACGGTGGCACCGTCCTGGGCGGCCGGGTCACCGGCGCGGACGGCGACATCGGCGTGACATTCGGATTCGAACAGAGCACGATCGGCGGCCGGACCACCAGCAGCGACCACTCCATCTACAACCTGCCGATGTACAAGGCCACCGGCAACCTGACGGATTTCTGGAACAATTACGTCGACGAACTGCTCGCCGCAGGTGTCGACTTCGTTGCCCCGGTCCTCCGTGGCTATGCACCGGGCCGGCCGATTCCCGACGGTGGCGGTGACCCCAGAGAGCTGTCCGAGCTTGTGGCGGCGATCAACCGGCGCGGCGCCGCCGACCGGCTCAAGGTCGCGGCCTTCGACGACACCCCGGCATCGATGACAGACAAGAAGAACTTCCTCGCGCACCATACCGGTGGCTACACGCCGAGGTTCGACATGGGCGACGTGGACGGCAGCGGCGAGGGCGGTTACCGGTATATCTGGGACAACAACCTGCGAGCATTCTTCACTGCTGTACCTGACAACCTCCGATACAAGATCGACGGCCGTCCGGTGATCTACGAGTGGTCGATCAACTCGTTCGCCTTCAGCAACCAGGGCGGCGGCAACGCGGCAAGGATGCTGCGCTATGTCCGTGAACGCGCGAACACGGAGTTCGGCGTGAATCCTTACCTCAACCTTGACACGAGCTGGTTCAAGATGGACCCGGGCACGCGTGCCGAGGCGGACGCAGCCAACGGATGGTTCACGATGCCGTCCGGAAACGGCATGACACTCACCACCTTCGACGCCACAGCCAACGATGACGAGGTCGTCTACACGGGCGGCTGGACATACTCGACGAACCGCCCGTACGGCAACTACCGTGACGACCTGCACTACACGAATGCCGTCGGCGCCGCCGCGGAGTACCCCTTCGTCGGCACCGGGATCCAGTACTACGCTGAGACGCAGGGCAACGCGGGCCCCGTCGATGTCTACCTTGACGACGTCCGACAGACCTCGGTCGACCTGCGTACTCCGTCACGGCTCGCGCAGCAGCTCGTCTACAAAGTGACGGGGCTGGTCAACGGCCCACACAAGATCAAGATCGTCAACACTTCGACCGGTGCCGCGTCGGTCGACATGTTCCGCAGCATCGATGGCCGGTCAGGTATTTACGGTCGGGCGTACGGTGTGACCGTACCGGCGTTTAACCTCGTCAGTCCGACAGTCAACCGCGTCGTCGACCCGGCCCACGGCGGGACACTGGACGACAACCTCGATGCCACGGTCAACGCAGGCAGCACAGCAACTTTGGTCGAAGGTTTCACTGACTGGGCCGAGAACGCGTCGTTGTGGCGTGCGGCTGCCGGCACATACGCCGCAAGGCAGTACGACTACCCGAACCAGCGTCTCAACATCCTGCGGCGTTACTCGAAGAAGCCGTTCCCTGCCGACCTGCGGATCCAGGCCGAGGGGGCAGACAGCTATTTCGACACCACCACCGGCAATCAGTGGGCGCAATTCCGCGACGGTGACCTCGACGTCGAGCGTTCAGGCGACGACGATGGCAGCTGGAACGTCGGTGCCGTCGCCGAGGGTGAGTGGTTGCAGTGGCAGGACGTGCCGCTGCAGGGCACCGTCACCCTCAAGGTGCGAGCAGCCGCGCCGCACGACGGCAGCAAACTTCGTTTCGTCGTCGACGGGGTGGCCGGCCCGACAATCACCCTGCCGAACACCGGCGACTGGCAGACCTACCGGACCGTGGAGGCCGGCACCTTCGTCCTTCCCGCCGGCACCTACCACACCGTTCGGCTGGAAATGGTCGGCGGAACCTTCAACCTCAATTACTGGACCAACTGACCCGGAGGCCTCGTCGCCGCAGCCTCGCTGCGGCGACGGATCTCGCCTGGGCGAGCTCGATCCCACCAGCGGGTCGGGCGGTGGCTGGGTCGGCGAGGCAGGCGCGGCAGTGGGCGACGAGGGCGAGCGCGGCGTCCTCGCGGCGGTCGACAGCCCGCTGGCTCTCCCCCACCGCGTCGTCCGCCCGCTGCTCGGCGCCGGTGGCGTCGTCCGCTGCCTTGTCGACCCGCTGCCGCTGGTTGGTCAGTTCACGGGGCGTCGGCGGCACGGTTCCCGCCTGGTCGGCCCGCGCTCGGGTTACGCGAGCCGCCCGCTGCATCGCGTCGGTGACGGTGGCTGGGTCCACGGGGATCAGGGTGATGATGTCCGGCCGGTCGCCGGGCTCGCCCTCTGGTCGTTGTCCCTGTGGCACCATGTTGCGACATGGATCATCATGGGCAGATTCGTCGTGCGGCGCTCGCGTTAGGCATCCCGGACGACGAGGTCAGCTGGTTCATTCAGCACCTCCGTTTGTCGATCCGGTTGAGCCGGGAATCCGGCGGTGTTCCGGTCGGGCAGTTCGGTGGGTTGCCCCGGCTGCCGGTGGGCATGGACTGACCGTCCGACGGGGTCAGTCCGTTGCCGTTCATCTTCTCGGTCGACTGTGCGGCGCTGCCAAGAGTCGACGGCTTCGGCCTGCCGGCAGAAGGCTCGCTGCTGTTCTTCCTGGACCACGAGCAGGCCGCTGCCACCGCGGAGGGGAGGTTCGGGCAAGTCGTGTATGTGCCGGCTGGTACCGATACTGAAGTGGCGACAGGATCCACCGACGACGTGTTCGTCGGCGAACAGTACGACGTCGGGGCCACGCTGCGCGCGGAGTTCCCCGACTGGTTCGGGGCGGACGACGAGGACGAAGAGGACGAGGACGAGGACGACCTGTCGCCCTTCCAGCAGCAACTGGCCCGTGACCTCGAGCGTGACCTGCCGCACCTGGACGAACTCCGCACTCTGGCCCATGAACTCTGGCCGTCGCACAACGGGTACGTCAGCGCCTGTATCGGCGGGTATGCCGATGAGAAGGCCGTCGAGAGTATTGCGGAGCAGACCCTCGCCTGGCGCGAGAAGACCGGCGAGATCGTCATCCCGGTCGCGAAATGGTATTCCCATGTGGAGAAGGAGACGCACCGGCTGACGAGTGAGTGGGTGTCGCTCGCCCGCTTTCCGGTAGACAACGAGTTCTATTACCGGAGCGCCGGGAGTTTCGTGATCCGTCTCGACGACCTGGCCGCTGGTCGGCTGGACAAAGCACTTTCCATGGCCGAGTTGATCCCATAAACACCCACGGTCCCGGCCTTTGTTGCCCTGTGCCCGCTTTGATGATGGTTTGTGAGATGCGGTAGCCGCCGAAGGTGTTCGACGCCTTCGGCGATGACGTCGAGGTCGCCGCGGCATCCGGTTCCATGCTTGTCAGGCCTTCCGAGATTGCATACTGTACTTCCCATAATGCATACACATCTGCGCGTGAGAAGGGGTCGCCCATGCGAGTCGCGGTGCTCGGAGCCGGCGCCATCGGCGCCTACGTAGGCGCCTCGCTGTGTCGGTCTGGAGTGGACGTTCATCTGATCGCCCGCGGGGCGCACCTGGCCGCACTGCGGGCCCACGGGGTACGGGTACTCAGCCCACGGGGCGATTTTTCCGCCCACCCGCATGCTACTGACGATCCGACGGAGATCGGACCGGTGGACTACGTCTTCCTCGGTCTCAAGGCACATTCGTACGCCGCGGCGGGGCCCCTGCTCGCTCCGCTGCTCGGCTCCGACACCGCCCTCGTGGCCGGTCAGAACGGCATCCCGTGGTGGTACTTCCACAAGCTCCCGGGACCGTACGAGGACCATCGGATCGAAGCGGTGGATCCGAACGGCGAGACCTCGGCCGTGATGGCGCCGGAGCGGGCGATCGGCTGCGTGGTATATCCGGCCACCGTCATCAAGGCACCCGGGGTGATCCAGCACCTGGAGGGGACCCGGTTCGCCATCGGTGAGCCGGACGGGACGGTGTCGCAGCGGTGTCTCCAGTTCAGCGAGGCGATGATCGCCGGCGGTCTGAAGTGTCCGGTCGAACCACGACTGCGGGATGACATCTGGATCAAGTTGATGGGCAACGTCTCGCTCAACCCGATCAGCGCGCTCACCCGGGCCACCATGGTCGAGATCTGCGAGAGCACGGGCACCCGGCGAGTGGTCGAGCAGATGATGGAGGAGACGCTCGACATCGCCGCCCGGGTGGGAAGCACTCCGGGGATCTCCATCCAGAAGCGGATCGACGGCGCTCGACGGGTCGGCCACCACAAGACCTCGATGCTGCAGGATCTCGAGGCCGGCAAGGAGATGGAGCTCGACGCCGTCGTCGCGGCGGTGGTGGAGATGGCCGACATCACCGGCGCTCCGGCTCCGACGTTGCGGACCGTGTACGCCGCGACCGACCTACTGGCCACAATCATGGCCCGCCGGGCCCCGGCCTGAGGACGCTCCACCCGTACCCGCTACTCGGAGGTTGAATCCATGGGCAAGATTCCCTGCATGGACGCGGTCGTCTCGGTGCTCGCGTCGGAGGGCGTGGACATCGCGTTCGGTTGTCCGGGCGCCGCCATCCTTCCGTTCTACGCCGCGCTGCGGCGCAGCGAGATCAGACATCTGATCGTCCGGCACGAAGAGGGCGCGACCCACATGGCGGACGGCTGGGCCCGGACCAATGGTCGGGTCGGGGTGGCCATCGGCACGTCCGGACCGGCCGGCACCAACATGATCACCGGGTTGTACACCGCGCACGCGGATTCCATTCCGATGATCTGCATCACCGGTCAGGCGCCCACCGGCAAGCTGCACCAGGAGGCGTTCCAGGCGGTGGACATCGTCGAGATCGCCAAGCCGGTAACGAAGTGGGCGGTGCAGGTGAAAGAGGCCGCCCAGGCGCCCTGGATCTTTCGGGAGGCGTTCCGGATCGCGCGCTCCGGACGGCCGGGACCGGTGCTGATCGACCTGCCGATCGATGTGGCGCGGCAGGAGATCGAGTGGGACGCCTCGATCGACGCGTCGCTGCCGGTGCCCCCGGTCGAGCCGCACCTGCCGCGGGTGGAGCGGGCCCTCGACCTGCTGCTGGCCGCCGAGCGTCCGTTGATCCTGGCCGGCGGCGGGGTCATCCTCGGCGAGGCCACCGAACCGCTGCGGCAGGTCGCCGAGGCCTTGGACATCCCGGTCCAGGTGACCCTGATGGGCAAGGGCGCGTTCCCGGAGGACCACGATCTGTTCGCCGGAATGACTGGCATTCAGACCACCCAGCGGTGGGGCAACGCGTCCTTCCTGGAGTCCGACCTGGTCCTCGCGCTCGGCGCCCGCTTCGGTGACCGGCACACCGGTGACTTGGCGACCTACCGCGGCGGCCGGAAGTTCATCCACGTCGACATCGAGCCGACCCAGCTCGGCCGGGTGTTCGGTCCGGACCTCGGCGTGGTGTCGGACGCCGGGCCGTTCCTCGCGGCGCTGCTCGACGCGGCTCGGCGGCGGGGCGTACGACGGGACCGCGGCCGATGGATCTCGCTGGTCCGCCGGCTGCGCGAGACCCTGCCGCGCCGGGACGACTTCGACGCGGTTCCGATCAAGGCGCCCCGGGTGTTCAAGGAGATCAACGAGTTCTTCGGCCCGGACACCTATTTCGTCACCGCCATCGGCCTCTACCAGATCTGGTCCGGGCAGTTCCAACAGGTGTTCAAGCCCCGGCACTACCAGGTTTGCGGTCAGGCCGGGCCGCTGGGCTGGGAGATACCGGCGGCGATCGGGGTCAAGTCCGCCAGACCCGATGCGGAGGTCGTGGGCGTGGTCGGCGACTATTCGTTCCAGTTCCTGGTCGAGGAGCTCGCCGTCGCCGCACAGTACGACATCCCCTTCGTCCTCGTCATGCTGAACAACGAGTATCTCGGCCTGATCCGTCAGGCCGAGATCGGCTACGACATGAACTACGAGGTGGACATCCACTACGACCTGCACGGCACCGACAACGTCAAGATCATGGAGGCGTACGGATGTTCCGGCCGCCGGGTGTCCCAGCCGGGTGAGATCGCCGGCGCGCTGGCCTGGGCCAGTAAAGAGGCGCGGCGCACCAGCCGGCCGGTGCTGATCGAGGTGATGATCGAGCGTACGGCGAACACCGCGCACGGCCTCTCCATCGCCGAGGTCAACGAGTTCGAGCCGGTGCCGGAGGTCGAATACCGGGACCCGGTCGCCGGCTGATCGGCGCCCGTTCCGCACGTCGAAACAGCGCGAGGGTGGGCGGTGGGGCCGCCCACCCTCGCGACGCCACAGGACGTACCCGGACTCCTTCATTGCATCTCGCCGACTGTATGCTAAAACCCAGGTCGGGCACGGTACCCGATCGTTTCTCGCAGCCGGAGGTAGTTCGATGACCGATCGGAGAGGTGCGACCTCGCCAGTCGGCACCAACGGCGGCCGGCGGCCCCTCGGCGCGGCCAGCGGCGGGCCCCGGCCTGTGCGTCAGCCCCTGGAGCGGCCCGCTCCCCTACGCCAAGCGGTCTACGACGTCATCGCCGAGATGATCATCAATCGGGAACTGCAGCCGGGCGAGCATCTCGTCGAGAACGAGCTCGCCGCGCAACTCGGCGTGAGCCGGCAGCCCGTCCGGGAGGCCCTGCAGAGGCTGCACAACGAGGGATGGGTCGACCTACGTCCGGCGCTCGGCGCCTTCGTCCACGAGCCCACCGAGGAAGAGGCCGACCAACTGCTCGCCACCCGCACCCTGCTCGAGACGGAGTCCGCGCGGCTGGCCGCCAAGCAGGCCACGCCGGCACAGGTCGAGCGGCTCCGGGAGCTGCAGCGCGCCGGCGAGCAGGCGCTCAGCGAGGACAGCCAGGTGGCTCTGGTCGAGGCGAACGCGGCCCTGCACGCGCACGTGGTCGAGATGTCCGGCAACAAGGTCCTGGCCCAGCTGATCGCGATGGTGGACCGCCGGGTGAGGTGGTATTACTCGCCGATCGCCCGGTCCCGTGGCGGGGAGGCGTGGGATGAGCACGCGGCGCTGATCGACATGATCGCCAGCGGGAACAGCAGGCGTGCCGGCGAGTTGATGCGCCGGCACACCGAACGCACTCGGGAGTCCTACCACCAGCGGCGCCAGGAGGGCGACGAGCAGGACGCCCTGCGCTGACCGGCAGGCTCCGGTGCCGTCACAACCGGATGGACTTCTTGTTCATGAACTCCTCGATGCCGGCCGGGCCGAGTTCCCGGCCCATCCCGGAACGTTTGATCCCGCCGAACGGCAGGTCGGCCTGCGACCCGCCGGCGCTGTTCAGGTACACCATGCCGGACTCGATCTGCCCGGCCACCCGGCGCAGCCGGTCCGGATCGGTGCCCCAGACACTGGCGCCGAGCCCGAACGGTGAGTCGTTCGCGATCGCGATCGCCTCCTCCTCGGTCTCGGCGCGAAAGACCAGCGCGACGGGACCGAAGACCTCTTCGTGGTAAACATCCATGTCCGGGGTCACGTCGGTGAGCACACCGGCCTCGAGATAAGCGCCGGGCCCGTCGATACGACGCCCGCCGGTGCGCAGCGTCGCGCCCTGCCGGATCGCCTTCTCGACCTGACCGGCAACCTCGTCGGCCGCCGCGACCGACGCCAGCGGCGGCAGCTTCGTCGCCGGGTTGCTCGGGTCGCCCGGGAGGAAGGTTTCGGCCACATACTTGGTCAGACGGTCGACGAACTCCTCGTAGACGCCGGCGAGCACGATCATCCGCTTCGGGGCGTTGCACGACTGGCCGCAGTTGCGCATCCGGGCGGTCGCGGTGGCCTTCACCGTCTGGTCCATGTCGTCGGTGTCCAGCACGATCAGGGGATCGGAGCCACCGAGCTCCAGGACGGCCTTCTTCAGATTCTTTCCGGCCTCGGCGGCGACCGAGATGCCCGCCCGCTCACTGCCGGTCAGCGAGACTCCCTGGATGCGGGGATCCGCGAGCATCTGGGGGATCTGCGCGCTGGAGGCGAAGATGTTCACGTACGCGTCCTCGGGCACGCCGGCTTCGTGGAGTATCCGCTCGATGGCGACGGCCGACCGAGGACACGTCGAGGCGTGCTTCAGCAGAATCGTGTTGCCGAGTACCAGGTTCGGTGCCACGAACCGGGCGACCTGGTAACAGGGGAAGTTCCACGGCATGATTCCGAGCAGCGGGCCGATGGGGTTCTTGGTGATGACGGCCCGGCCGCCCTTGATCTTCAGCGGCTCGTCGGCCAGCAGCGCGGCGGCGTTGCCGGCGTAGTACCGGAAGATGTCGACGACCACGCCGATCTCACCGCGGCCCTCGTTGACCCGTTTGCCCATTTCCTGGGTCATCGTCGCCGCCAGCTCGTCGGCGCGCTCGGCGAACAGGTCGGCCGCGCGTGCCACGATCTCGGCCCGTTCGGCGACCGTCCGGCGCCGCCACGACAGGTATCCGCGGTGGACCCGATCGATCGCTTCCTGGATCTCCCCTTCGGTCGCGTTCTCGATCTTCTCGATCAGTTCACCCGTCGCGGGATCGGTAACTGTGTACATGGGGTTCGAGCCTCCGTCTTCTACCCAGGATGTCGTCGGACGCACAACGCGGGCGGCCCGGTCCGACACCGGAACGTGCCTCGCACCACGGCGCGAACGCGTTCCAGCGTCGGCGGGCTGCCACCCCGGTCACTCAGGACCGGTGGGCCGGCCGGTCGCCCTCACCGAACCGTGATTCCCTTCGGGTTGAGGTGGGCGATGTTGCCGCTCTCGGTCCCGTCGGCGGGGTCGATGATGCAGTCGATGAGCGCGGGTTTGCCCAGCGCCAGAGCCTCGCGGAGGGCGGCGGCGACCTCCTGCGGCGTCGTCGCCCGATAGCCCTTGCCACCGAACGCGACGATCATCAGGTCGTGCCGGGCCCGCAGGGCGGTCGGGGCCGGATCACCGGACGGTGACACCGCGGCGTCGCCACGGTAGACGCCGCTGTTGTTCAGCACGACCGTGACGACGGGCAGGTCGTAGCGACAGATCGTCTCGAGCTCCATGCCGCTGAACCCGAACGCGCTGTCGCCCTCGATGGCGACGACCGGGTCCCCGCTCTCGACAGCGGCGGCGATCGCGAACCCTAGGCCGATGCCCATCACGCCCCAGGTGCCGCTGTCCAGCCGGTGCCGCGGCACCTGCATCCCGATCGTGTTGCGGGCCAGATCCAACGCGTTCGCGCCCTCGTTGACGACGTAGGCCCGCGGGTTCTCCCGCAGGACGTCACGAATGGCCTGCAACGCACCCAGGAACTTCATCGGATGGGCGCTGTCCGCGGCCTTGAGACGCTTGGCCATCTTGCCGACGTTCTCCGCGGAGCGGGCCGAGAGTTCGTCCCGCCACAGCGCCGGGACCGCGATCCGGCCGGGCTTGGTCCGCTCGAGCAGGGCCTGCATAACCGAACCGACGTCGCCGAGGAGCGGCGCCGCGATGGGCTGGTTGCTGTCCAGCTCGGAGCTCGCGATATCGACCTGGATGAACTTGACGTCGGGGTTCCACTGCGGCGCGTCGCCGTGTCCGAGCAACCAGTTCAGCCGGGCGCCGACGAGCATCACGACGTCGGCCCGGCGGATGGCCAGGGATCTCGTGCTGGCCACCGACTGCGGGTGGCCGTCGGGCAACAGACCCTTCGCCATCGACATGGGCAGGTAGGGCACACCGGTAAGCTCGACGAACTGGCGGATCTGGTCGTCCGCCTGGGCATAAGCGGCACCCTTGCCGAGGACGACGAGCGGGCGCCGGGCGCTCGCGAGCAGCTCGATCGCGCGGTCCAGCGCGGCGGACTCGGGCACCTGCCGCGGTGCCGGGTCGACGACCCGCCACAGCGACGCCGCACCCAGTTCCGCGTCGATGACCTCGCCGAGGACCGCGGCGGGGAGATCGAGGTAGACCCCTCCCGGTCGTCCCGACACGGCGGTGCGGATCGCACGGGCCACGCCACGGCCGATGTCCTCCGCCCGGTGTACGCGATATGCCGCCTTCGCGAACTGCCGAGCCGCCGCCAGCTGGTCCATCTCCTCGTAGTCACCCCGCTGCAGGTCGACGAGGTGACGCTCGCTGGAGCCGGAAATCTGCACCATCGGGAAGCAGTTCACGGTCGCGTTGGCCAGAGCCACCAGTCCGTTGAGGAATCCCGGGGCGGACACCGTCAGGCAGATTCCCGGTTTCCTCGTCAGGAACCCGGCCGCCGCCGCCGCGTGTCCGGCGGCGCTCTCGTGCCGGAAGCCGACGAAGCGGATGCCGGACGCCTGCGCCAGTCGGGCCAGGTCGGTGACGGGAATGCCGACGACGCCGTAGACAGCGTCAACCTCATTGAGCTTGAGCGCATCGACGACCAGATGGATTCCGTCGGTGAGCTTCTTCGCACCGATGTCGTCGCCGGCTTCTGATTCCCGGAGTGAAGCGATGGTCATGATCCGAGCCCTCCATCATGGTCGCGCGACTTCTGTAAACGGCATCCGAATCCGGCCCGCCGCCGGACAGCGCGGGGCGGCGACACCGCCGCCCCGCACCTACGATTGCATACCGTATGGGGTAGGCAATAATCGTGAACCATTCCACGGTGGAGTGTCTAGGGGGGAGCGGGACGTTTCCGGGCAGGCCGGCGGAGCGGTGGCGTTGGTCACTAGATCGTTTTTTGTATACCGAAGCCTGTATCCTAGGAGGTGCCGAACAGGCGCCTGTCGAGCGCGCGGGTTTGCGGTGGCACGAGTGTGCCCGGACCCACCAGGCCCACCGGGGTGTCCCGCCGGAACCTCGGACCGGACGGCATTCTGTCGCCCGGTCCGGTGCGCACGGTCCCGGGAGGCGTCGTTTCCCGGGAAGACCGACAAGCAGGAGGGAAGTTGTCATGACCACCTGGCGGAAGTTCTCATATTCCTTGACCCGCCTCACCGACCGGCTGGCCCTGCCGTCCGGGTCCCCAGCCGACGGCCGCACCCTCGGGCTCGGCCTGGCAGCCGCGCTGGCGAACCAGCGCCGGGCCGCCCGGCCGAGCGACGAGGAGATCGCGCGCTTCTTCCGTGGCTCCGCCCCGGACGACGACCTGATCAAGGCCTGACAAGACGGCCTGATCAAGGCCTGACAAGACGACCCGGTCGAGGTCTGACAACCGGTCAGAGCACGTCCCGGTCCGCCGTCACGGTCTCGCGGGGGCCGGGGGGTTCGGTCCCCGCGCCTTCCGTGGCGGCTTGCTCTCGCCGGGATTTGATCAGACTGGCGGCGGTGGTGATCGCTAGCGTGCCGACGATGACGCCGAGCGAGACGGTGATCGGCACCGCCGGGGCCCAGGACACGCCGTCGTGGTGCAACGCCTCCAGCACCAGTTTGACGCCGATGAAGGCCAGGACGAAGGCCAATCCCTTGCTGAGGTAGACCAGCCGGTTCAGCAGCCCGCCCAGCAGGAAGTAGAGCTGCCGCAGACCCATCAGCGCGAAGGTGTTCGCGGTGAAGACCAGGTACGGCTCCTGGGTCAGTCCGAAGATCGCCGGGATCGAGTCGAGCGCGAAGAGCAGATCGGTGGTGCCGATCGCCACTATCACGATCAGCATCGGCGTGACCATCCGCCGGCCGTCCACCCGGACCAGCACCGACCCGCCCTGGTACGACTCCGTGGTCGGCAAGATCCGCTTCACCGTACGGAGGGCGAGGTTCTCCGAGAACTCGTCCTCCTGCTGCGGGCCGACCAGCTTGATCGCGGTGTAGATCAGGAACGCCCCGAAGAGGTAGAACAGCCAGTCGAACCGCGCGACCGCCGAGGCGCCGGCCGCGATGAACACGCCCCGCATCAGCAGCGCCAGCACGATGCCGATCAGCAGCACCTTCTGCCGGTACCGCACCGGCACCGCGAACCGGCTCATGATGATGATGAAGACGAACAGGTTGTCGACACTGAGCGAGTACTCGGTGAGCCAGCCGGCGAAGAACTGGCCTCCGTAGCTGACACCGGCTGTCCCCATCAGCAGGAGCCCGAAGGAGACCGCCGCCAGTACGTAAAAGCTCACCCATCCGACACACTCACGGAAGGACGGCTCCCGGGGGTTCCGGGCGACCAGATAGAAGTCGATGGCGATCATCGCGACGAAGCCGATGATCGTCACGGCCCATACCCAGAGCGGTAGATTCATGACACTCCCTTGGATCGGACGGTCCGCGCCGCGGCCCGAGCCCGACGGCGGCGCTCCTTCGCCTCCCACTGCGCCTCGGCGTGCTGCAGGTAGAACTGGTACAGCCGCTCGGCCCGCGGGTTGCCGTGCCGGATCCGGCGCAGCCAGCCCGGCGCCACCCGCTCGTACAACCAGCCGAACCCGATCGCGAAGCCCAGGCTGACGACCGCCTGGTACGCGAGGAACCCGGGCACGTCCGGCGGCAGTGCGAGCCGACCGGTGAGCAGGAGGCCGACCAGCGCCTCATGCGCCAACCGGGCGAGGGGGAACGCCGCGAGCCAGAAGAGCGCCGTCGGGGCGAACACTCCCGGTGAGATGATGCCGGCCGCCATCAGCAGCCCGAAACCGCCGCCGAGCAGGGCCAGTGGCAGTCCGAGGGCCAGACCCGTGGCCAGCGCCCAATCAACGGGCTGGCCCGCGATCAACGCCAGTCCGAGGGCCGCGAGCCCGGCGATCACGCCGATGCCGAAGCCGGGCAGGCCAAGGTGTCCGAGGCGACGCAGATTGGTCAGGACTGGGCCTCCTGTTGTCATGTCCTCCTGGCCCGCACCCACCTGGCCATCGTGACCTGCGGCTGGGCGCCGCTCGGTGTAGTCGGTCATGAGTTCCTCCGTCGCACTAGATGACCACGCCGAACCTGACCAGGCTGTAAGCCAGCATGCCCAGGTAGAAGACCGCGCCGAACCCGATCACGACGTTCTGCACGATGCCCGGACGGATCGGTTTGGGCAGCATCCGGTTGTTCACCAGCAGCAGGACGACGCAGTACGCCCCCATCGCGAAGGTGGACAGGAAGGCCAGCACGTCGAGAATGGCGCCCGGACCGTCGGCGGGCCCGAAGTTCAGGATCAGGATGCCGAAGGTGATGACACCCCAGAGGAAGCCCGCGTAGAGCTTGGACATGCTGAACCGCTTCGCGCCGGGTACGAAGTGGTAGGTCATGTCGGCCTGGCCCCGCGAGAACGAGTCGAACAGCCCGAGCGTGGCGTTGAGTCCGATCAGGGCGATGAACCCGAGGAACACGCCGTGCAGCACCGGCGTGCCGGCCGAGGCGAAGGCGTCGGCCATGGCGGTCAGCGCGACCTCCCGATCGCCGTCCCGGATCAGGTCACCGACGTTCGGGTTCTCGCGGACAGCGGTCTGGGCCAGCACGGTGAACGAGACCGTCACCAGCATGGTGATACCCCAGAAGAGCAGCAGGGCGTCGAAGGTGACCCAGCGTCGCCAGCCCCTCCACTTCTTCATCTCCGCCGGGTTGTCGGTGTCGAACATGAAGCCCCGCGACGGCATGACCTCCTGCTCGCCCGCGTGCCGCAAACCGCGAATATTCGGGATGTGCGCGCCCATACCGGCGCCGGAGTCCCGCAGGTGCAGCGTGTACCACATCTGCTGCATGCCGGACGGCCCGGCGAAGGCGATCGCACCGACGATGACCGGGAACCAGGCCGCCGACATCGCTTCATCCGGCAGGTAGCCGAAATGAAACATGCCGGCGAGGGTCGACGTGACATCACTCCACCGGCCGACCAGTGAAGCGACGACCGAGGTGCCGACCACGAGCACGCCGATCAGCAGGCCGAGCAGGCTCTCCAGCAGCGGGTAGATCACCTTGGCCAGGCTGAACACGATGCCGACCAGGATCAGGCCGACGCACGCCGAGACGGTCCAGGGTATGCCGGTCACCTCCTCGAAGGCGGCGGCGCCGGTGGACAGGTGCCCGGGCCAGATGTAGACCAGGATCGCCACGCTGAAGAAGAACCACATCAGTGGCTTGAAGACCCGGGCGGCGCCGAAAAAGATGCTCTCCCCGGTCGCCATCGCGTACCGGGCCATCTCGAGCATGACGAATGCCTGGAGGGTGACGCCGATCAGAAACAGCCACCTGATCTCCGGCCCGAAGATCAGGACCAGGCGAGGCCACATGTACGACTCGCCCATTCCCACGCCGAGGGCGACGAGGAACACGGTCGGGCCGAGCAGGTGGATCGAGGGTGGCGCCTTCGGTAGTTCCCTGATCGGCATCGGTTCGAGCCGCCCGGCCCGCCATACTCGATCGTCGGGGGCGGTGGCGGTGGCGGTAGTGGTGGCGGCGGCGGGATCGTGGGGGGCGGGGTTGCTCGAAGTGTCCACGCTGGACCTCCTGAGATTCTGACGCCGTCCGGACTTCAGGGCCGGTCCGGTTCGGCGCTCTGTCCTCTGACCCTGGCGCGGAGCGGTCGCTGTGTCGCCAGTGGCCCCTCCAACTGCCCGGTGTGATGGAACTGCGCAAGGCTCAGCGGCTGTCCGGCCGGTCGCCGAGCAGACCGGCAGAACGGGCCCACCGGTACTTCGCACCGAGCACGGCGACGGGCTTCTCCGTGGTGTACGGATAGGCGACGATGCCGTGCCGATACAGGTGTTCGCTGGCCTCCTCGACCTCGACGTCTCCGGCGAGCGAGGCGACCACGGGCTTGTTGACGCCCTTCGCCCGGAACTCCTCAACCACGTCCACCACCAGTTCGGCGAAGACCATCGGCGGCGTGACGATGGTGTGCCAGTAGCCGAGGATCAGGGAGTGGATGCGCGGATCGGCGAGGCCGAGCGCGATCGTGTTGCGATACGTCGACGGCGGTTCACCGCCGGTGATGTCGATCGGGTTGCCGGCGGCGCCGAACGGCGGGATGAACGTGCGGAACGCCTCATCGAGGTCCCCCGGGATCTCCATCAGCGTGAGCTGGTTGTCCACGCAGGCGTCCGAGAGCAGGACCCCGGAGCCGCCGGCGCCGGTGATGATGACGACGTTCTCGCCCTGCGGGGTGGGCAGCAGCGGGATGCCGCGGGCGTACTCCAGCAGGTCGTTGAGGCCGGGGGCACGGATCACGCCGCTCTGCCGCAGGATGTCGTCGTAGACCTTGTCGTTGCCGGCCAGCGCGCCGGTGTGCGAGCTGGCCGCCTTGGCGCCCTGCTCAGTCCGGCCGGCCTTGAGCACGAGCACCGGCTTGGTCGCCGACACCCGCTTGGCGGCCCGGGCGAACGACCGGCCGTCCTTCAGGTCCTCCAGGTGCATGGCGATGAGCTGGGTGTTCGGGTCGGTCTCGAAGAACGTCAGCAGATCGTCCTCGTCGATGTCGGCCTTGTTGCCCACCCCGACGATCGCGGACACCCCCATCTGGGCCGACCGGCTGAAACCGAGGATGGCCATGCCGATGCCGCCGCTCTGCGAGGAGAGCGCCACTCCGCCCTTGACGTCGTACGGGGTGCAGAACGTCGCGGACAAGCTCTCCGGGGTGTAGTAGTAGCCGTAGATGTTCGGCCCGAGGATGCGCACGCCGTGCCGGCGGGCGATCGCGAGCACCTCGGCCTGCAGCTCGTGGTTGCCGATCTCGCCGAAGCCGGACGGGATCATGATGGCCCCGGCCGCTCCTTTCGCGCCGACCTCCGCCAACGCGGCCGGCACGAACTTGGCCGGGATCGCGAACACCGCGACATCGACCGGGCCGGGCACGTCGGCGATGCTCTTGAACGCCTTGCGGTCCAGGATCTCGGTGGCCCTGGGATTGATCGGGTAGATCTCGCCCTGGTAACCGCCGTTGACCAAATTCTTCATCACCGAGTTCCCGATCTTGCCGGCCTCGGCGGACGCGCCGATCACGGCGATCGAGGCGGGCCGCATGATCCGGTTCATGCTCGCCAGGATCTCCTCGTCGGTGAATTGCTCGGGGCGCTCGGCCGCCCGGGCGTCGACCAGCATGCGCACGTCCACCGCGGTCGCTCCGGTCGAGGTCGCCAGCACCGGGTTGAGATCGACCTCGGCCAGCTCCGGGAAGTCGGTGACCAGATCCGAGAGCCGGACGATGAGGTCGGACAGGGCCTCCCGGTTGGCCGGCTCGGCGCCGCGCACGCCGCGCAGGATCTCGGCCGCGGCGATGCCGTCGATCATCGACAGCGCGGTGGCGGTGTCGGTCGGGGCGAGCCGGAACGTGACGTCCTTGAGCACCTCGACCAGGACGCCGCCGAGTCCGAAAGCGATGACCTTGCCGAACGTCCGGTCCGTCACCGTGCCGACGATGACCTCGTGCCCGGAGCTGAGCTGCTGCTGCACCTGCACTCCGACGATCTTCGCGGCGGCTCGATAGGCCCGCGCGTTCGCGATGATGGTGTCGTAGCCGGCGGCGACCGCCGCGGCCGATCCCAGCCCGACCAGCACCCCGCCGGCTTCGGTCTTGTGCAGGATGTCCGGCGAGACAATCTTCAGGACCACCGGCAGGCCGATCTTCTCGGCCAGCGCCACCGCCTCGTCGGCGTTGCCGGCCAGGCCCTCCCCCGGGGTGGCGATCCCGTACGCCTCGACCACCAGCCGCCCCTCCGGAGCGGTCAGCGAACTTCGCCCCTCGGCGCCGGCCTGCTCGAGCACCCGGCGCACGGCTTCGCGGTCGTAGCCGCTGTCGTCTATCGGCATTTCGTCGTCTCCTTCGTCAAAGACACCGCGCCGGGCTCGGGCGGGCCGGCTGGTCGTGGAAGCGATCGGGTCAGACGGCGCCGGCGGCGCGCAGTTCGCCGATCCCCTGCTCGGTGTAGCCGAGTTCGCCGAGCACCTGCTCGGTGTGCTCACCGAGCAGTGGCGAACGCTCGATGGCGACCTGGGAGTCGGACAGCTTGATGGGATTGCCGACCGTCTTGAACCGGCCCCGCTCGGGATGGTCGACCTCGACCACCGAGCCCAGCGCGGCCAGGGTCTCGTCCTCGATCAGCTCCTGGGTCGACAGGACCGGTCCGCATGGGACGTTGTGCGCGTTGAGCAGTCCCATGACTTCCTGCTTGGTGTGCCGCTCGGTCCACTCCTCGATCAGCGCGAACGCCTTGTCGAGTTTGTGCAAGCGTGCCTGCGGGGTGCTCCAGGCGGGATCCTCGGCCAGCTCGGGCCGGCCGATCAGGTCGCAGATCGGCTTCCAGCCGATCGGTTGGATGATCACGTAGATGTAGTCGTTCGGGCCGCCCGGGGCGCAACGCACGGCCCAGCCGGGCTGGCCCCCGCCGGAGGCGTTGCCGGATCGGGGCACCTCGTCGGCGAAGGTCTCGTTGGGGTACTCCCCCAGCGGCCCGTGGGCCAGCCGCTGCTGGTCCCGGAGCTTGACCCGGCACAGGTTGAGCACCGCGTCCTGCATGGCGACCTGGACCCGCTGGCCGCGCCCGGTCCTGGTGCGCTGGTACAGGGCGGCCAGGATGCCGGCGACCAGGTGGATGCCGGTGCCGGAGTCACCGATCTGGGCGCCGGTCGCGGTCGGCGGCCCGTTCTCGAAACCGGTGGTGCTCATCGCCCCACCCATCGCCTGAGCGATCACCTCGTACGCCTTGAACTCGGCGTAGCGGCCGGGCCCGAAGCCCTTGATGGAGGCGTAGACCAGGCCGGGATTGATCTCCTGCAGTTTCTCCCACGGGAACCCGAAGCGTTCGACCACGCCGGGTCCGAAGTTCTCCACCAGGATGTCCACCTCAGACACCAGTTTGGTGAAGACCTCCTTGCCTCGCGGACTCTTCATGTTGAGGGTGATGCTGCGCTTGTTGGCGTTCAGCATCGTGAAGTAGAGGCTGTCCACATCGGGGATGTCCCGCAGCTGGGACCGGGTGATGTCACCCTGGCCCGGTACCTCCAGCTTGATGACGTCCGCGCCCAGCCACGCGAGGATCTGCGTGGCCGAGGGGCCGGACTGAACATGTGTCATGTCGAGGACTTGAACGCCCTCCAGTGCCTTGCCCATGAGCGAACCTCCTGTGTGCGCCACGCCGTGCACTGCGGACCGTGGGGCTGAACTTCCGCTGGTGCCACCTCGGCCGGGGGTCTGACCCTCCACCAGCTTCGGGGATTGCATACCGTATGGGGTAGGCAATATCGTGGCTCATGTAACAGCCAGGTGTCTAGGGGATCGCGGAACGTTTTCCGCCACGTCCTTATCGGACCGGCACCGTCCCCCGAGTCTCGGCGCGGACCAGGCGCCGGATTCCCCCGTGGCGTGGTCCGTCACCTGTTCCGGAGATCCGCGCCCGGCGCCGTCATCGCGTCCGGGCGCTCGACCGGAGATCTGCGCCCGGCGCCGTCATCGCGTCCGGGCGCCCGATCCGTTCCCGTCCGAAGTCAGCAGAAGGGAGGCCCAGTGGATCTGTTGGAGCACCAGGCTCAGGAACTTTTCGCCAAGCACGGCGTACCGGTGAGCCGCAGCCGCGTCGCCAGCACCCCCGACGAGGCCCGCGCGGCCGCCGCCGAGATCGGCGGACGCGTGGTGGTCAAAGCTCAGGTGAAGACCGGCGGCCGGGGCAAAGCCGGCGGGGTTCGCCTGGCCGATGGCCCGGACGCGGCGCGCGAGGTCGCGGCCGCGATCCTGGGCATGGGCATCAAGGGCCACACCGTGCAGAAGGTGCTGGTCACCGAGGCCGGCGACATCGTCGAGGAGTACTACGTGGCGCTGCTGCTGGACCGGTCCGACCGGTCGTTCCTCGCACTCGCCTCCCGGGTGGGCGGCGTCGAGATCGAGCGGGTGGCGGCCGAGACCCCGGCCGCGCTGGCCCGGCTTCAGGTAAACCCGGCCGTCGGGCTCGGCTGGGACGAGGCGCTCCGGCTGGCTGCCGAGGCCGGCATTCCGGACGACGTACGCGACCTGGTCGCCGGCGTCCTGGTTCGCCTCTGGAACGTGTTCCGCGCCGAGGACGCCACCCTGGTCGAGATCAACCCGCTGGCCAAGCTCGCCGACGGCACTGTGCTCGCGCTGGACGGCAAGGTGACCCTGGACGACAACGCCCGGTTCCGCCAGCCCGGCCACCCGCAGTACGTCGACGTCAACGCCGCCGACCCGCTGGAGGTGCGAGCGGCCGCCAGGAACCTGAACTACGTCAAGCTCGACGGCTCCGTCGGCGTCATCGGCAACGGAGCCGGCCTCGTGATGAGCACCCTGGACGTGGTCGCCTACGCGGGCGAGCAGTTCGGCGGGGTGAAGCCGGCGAACTTCCTCGACATCGGCGGCGGTGCCTCGGCTCAGGTGATGGCGGGCGGCCTGGAGATCATCCTCGGCGATCCTGACGTCCGGAGCGTCCTCGTCAACGTCTTCGGCGGGATCACCGCGTGCGACGCGGTCGCCGACGGCATCGTCCAGGCGATCGGGATGCTGACCGCCCTGGGCGAGACGATCGGCAAGCCGGTGGTCGTCCGGCTGGACGGCAACAACGCCCCGCAAGGACGGAAGATTCTCGCCGAGGCAGCACTTCCCGGCGTGCTCAGCGCGGACACTATGGACGGTGCGGCGCGGCTCGCGGCCGAGCTCGCCGGCGAGGGGGCGTGACCACTATGGCGATCTTTCTCACCGAGCAGAGCAGGGTGCTGATCCAGGGCATCACCGGCACCGAAGGCACCCGGCACACCCGCCGGATGGTCGCCGCCGGAACAAACATCGTCGCCGGGGTCACCCCCGGCAAGGGTGGTCAGGACGTCGACGGCATCCCGGTCTTCAACAGCGCGGCCGAGGCGGTCAAGGAGACCGGCGCCGACACGTCGGTGGTCTTCGTACCGCCCCGCTTCGCCAAGGCCGCGGTGATCGAGGCGATCGACGCCGAGCTGAGCCTGGCCGTGGTGCTGACCGAGGGCATCCCGGTGCACGACACCGCGGCGTTCTGGGCGTACGCCCAGGCCACCGGGAACGCGACCCGGATCATCGGACCGAACTGCCCCGGCCTGATCAGTCCGGGCCGGTCCAACGCCGGCATCATCCCGGCCGACATCACCTCACGCGGGAGGATCGGCCTGGTCAGCAAGAGCGGCACCCTGACCTACCAGATGATGTACGAACTGCGCGATCTGGGCTTCTCCAGCTGCGTCGGCATCGGCGGCGACCCGATCGTCGGCACCACCCACATCGACTGTCTGCGGGCGTTCCAGGACGACCCCGAGACCGACGCGATCGTGCTGATCGGCGAAATCGGCGGGGACGCGGAGGAACGCGCCGCGGACTACATCAGGGACCACATCACCAAGCCGGTGGTCGGCTACGTGGCCGGTTTCACCGCACCCGAGGGTAAGACGATGGGGCATGCCGGCGCGATCGTCTCCGGATCGTCCGGGACCGCGACGGCCAAGCGGAAGGCCCTGGAAGCGGCGGGAGTCAGGGTCGGCCGGACACCGTCCGGAGCTGCCGCACTGATGCGCGAGACCTTACCGGCGCACTGACCGACGGCGATCGGCGCAGGGTCAGCCGGCCTACCCTCCGGCCGGCTGACCCGCACCTGCCGCACCACTCCCTCGCTGACCAGAAACCCGGCGCCAGGTCGCTTCGTCACCACCATCCCCGTTGTCCGACGCCCGCTCACAGCCGGTCGGCCGGAAGCGTCCACGGCAACCGCCAGGCCAGCCCGGGTTGGCGCATCCAGCGGGTCAACGCCGCACCGAGCAGGCCTAGACAGCCGGCCACCACGAACGGCACCACGGTGTCCGGCGTCGTCACCGCCAGCCCCGCGAGCACGATCCCGGCCGCCCCACCGACGGCCTTCCCGCTGTATACGATCCCGTAGTTCGGCACCGTCGCGTCGTCACCGAACCAGTCACGCACCAGGCTGACCAGCAGCGAGTAGCCCGCCCCGGCGCCGGCACCGGCCAGCGCGGCGAAGCACAGCAGCGCGCCCGGATGGTTGCCGTTCGTCGCCGCCACGAGCAGGCCGAACTGAGCCACCCCACCGGCCAGCAGGGACAGGCCCAGAGTCCCGCGCCGGCCGATCCGGTCGGCCAGCGAACTGGTCACCGCCCGGCCGATCCCGTTCGAGGCGGCCAGCACGCTCATCACGACGACCAGGATCGAGACCGACAGTCCCTGGGTGTACGCGGTACCCGCGAGGTAGGCGATGTCGAACAGGGACATGGCCGCGGTGAGTGCCACCACCACGAACATCATCGGCAGCATGCCGCTGCGCATCGCCGCCCGCGGCGGATAGGGCCGAGCGGCGGGACGGTTGTGCGGGACGCTCCGGTTGAGCCGCCGGTCGATCGCCCAGCTCTGCGGATCGACCTGCGCCGGCCACCAGTTCCTCGGCGGCTTGCGCATCAGCAGTCCGCCGATCGCCACCACGCCGGACACGACCACGGCGGCGCCGTCCAGCACGACCGTCCGGTTCGCCGGATCCAGCGCGTAGCCGGCGATGACGACGAACGGGATCGCGCCGTAGCCGAACGCCGCGCCCACCATCGCCACCCGGGAGGCGAGCCGCTCGGGGAACCATTCGGCGACCGTGGCGATACAGGTCAGGTAGACCAGGCCGGCGCCGAGGCCACCCAGCACCGAATAGCCCAGCAGGACGGTGACCAGATCACCGCTGTGCGCCAGGGTGACCAGCGCGAGCAGGCAGCAGGCGGCGCCGACGAGCATCGGCACGGCGAGTCGCACCCGCATCCGCTGGTACATCCACCCGCCGAGCGGCGAGCCGGCCGCCTGGCACACCACCCAGAGCCCGAGTACGCCGAATGCCTGCCACACGCTCCACCCGTTCGCCTCGATGAGGGTCGGCAGGGCGGCACCGAAGCCGTACTGGAACAGGCTGATCGCCAGCATCGCGGCGACGGGCAATCCGACCATCCACGATCGCGATCGCCCCAACAGGACCCGGTCGCTCTCGCCGACCCGGTAGCGACGGCCGTAGAAGTCGCTGACCTCGCGCACTGTCTTGCCCTTGCCGGAATCCGTCTTGCCCTTGCCGGAATCCGTCATCTGGCACCTCCGACCGACTATCGTATACAGTATGTGGGATGCATATTGTCCCCGATGAGACGGGCAACTGTCCAGGTTCCAACGATGACGAGGAGGTTCAGCCATGAGCGTGCTGGACGACTGGACCGGCCAGGGCGCCACCCCCGCCGAGGCGGCGCAACGATTGACCAGACTCGCCAAGGAATGGCCCGGGCGGTGACCGCCACCGGCTGGCACCAGGCCCGGCGGTGCGCCGGGGAGGCGGGCGCCCCGCTGCCCCCGGTCGACGTGCCGCTCCGCGAGGCGGCCGGCTCCACGCTCGCGAGACCGCTTGTCGCGCTGTCCCCACTGCCGGCCTACGACGCCGCCGCCATGGACGGGTACGTCGTCGCGGGCACCGGCCCATGGCAGATTGTCGGGCGGATCCTGGCCGGCGACCCGGCCTCGCCCTCGCCGCTGTCGCCCGGGAACGCGTTGGAGATCGGCACCGGCGCGCTGGTGCCGGCCGGCGCCGACGCGGTGCTGCCGTACGAGCGGTCCACCCGGACGGGCCGTACGGTGGCCGGCGAATTCTCCCCCGGCCGGCACATCCGCCGGCGGGGCGAGGACTGCCCGGCCGGCCAGCAAGTGCTCCCTGCCGGCACGGTGGTCAACCCCGTCGTCCTCGGGCTGGCCGCCAGCCTCGGGCACGACACGCTGACCGTGCACCGCCGTCCCCGGGTCGGGATGGTGATCACCGGGGCCGAACTGCGCCGGATCGGGATCCCGGCGGCGGGACAGGTCCGCGACGCCATCGGGCCGATGCTGCCGGGCCTGATCCGGGCGGCCGGCGCCGAACCGGTCTGGGAGGCCCGGGTCACCGACCGACCCGCCGCGCTGGTCGACGCGTTGCTGCGCCCGGACGCCGAGGTGGTGGTGGTCTGCGGGGCCACGTCGGCCGGTGCCGCCGACCATCTGCCCGGCGCTCTCGACACGCTGGCCGCGCGAGTTCCGGTCCGGGGCGTCGCGTGCCGGCCCGGTCATCCGCAGCTCTTCGCGGTGCTGCCGGACGGCCGGTTCGTCGTCGGCCTGCCCGGGAACCCGTACGCGGCGCTGGTCGCCGCGCTGACCTTGCTGTCCCCGCTGCTCGGCCGGCTGGCCGGCCGAGCCGAACCGCAGGTGTCGACCGCCACTCTCGCCGGGCCGGTGACGCCACACGTTCGGGACACCCGGCTGGTGCCGGTGACCCGGCTCGGGTCACTGGCCATGCCCGTGGGGCACGACCGCCCCGGTTCGCTCTGGGGCGCCGCCGGGGCGGACGCGCTCGCTGTCGTGCCGCCGGGCTGGACCGGCGGCGAGATCGAACTGCTTCCGCTACCCGCCGGCCCGCCGGCCGCTCCGGTGACCGAGACGGACCGCCGGCCCGACCGGGTCTTCGGGGTGCCGATGTCGCCGTAGCACAGCCGACGGGTCAGGCCGAGGGCCGGCCGGAAAGCTGTTCGACCAGCTTCAGTAGTGCGCTGTGGTCGAGGCCGCCGTCGCCCTGCGCCTTCAGCGCGGCGATCAGCTGCGCGACCGCCGACCCCAGCGGGATGACCACGCCGGCCGCCCTGGCCGCCGAGGTGACGATGCCCATGTCCTTGTGGTGCAGATCGATCCGGAAGCCGGGCTCGAAGCGCCGGGCCAGCATCCCGGCCGCCTTGCGGTCCAGGATCCGGTTGCCGGCCAGGCCACCGGCCAGCACCCGGACGGCCGCCTCGGTGTCCACCCGATAGGCCTCGAGGAAGACGATCGCCTCGGCGACGAGCTCGATGGTGCCGGCCACGATGAGCTGGTTGGCCGCCTTCACGGTCTGGCCGGCGCCGTGCGGACCGACATGGACCACGGTCGCGCCGACCACCTCCAGAACCGGCCGCGCCGCCTCGAAGTCCTCGGCGCGGCCACCGACCATGATGGACAGACTGCCCTCGATCGCGCCGGCCTCGCCCCCACTGACCGGGGCGTCGAGCACCCGTACGCCGAGAGGGCCGGCCGCCTCGGCGACGTCGCGGGCGGTCATGGGCGAGATGCTGCTCATGTCGATGTAGAGCTGACCCGGTCGGGCGTTGGCCAGAATGCCTTGCTCGCCGAGGGCGACCGTCTCGACGTCCGCCGAGTCGCGAACCATCGTGACGACGATGTCCGCCTTCTGCACCACCTCCGCGATGTCGACGGCGGCCTGGCCACCGGCCTGGACCAGGAGATCGTTGCGGGCCGGGGTGACGTCGTAGCCGAGGACATCGAATCCGGCCTTGGCCAGGTTGACGGCCATCGGGCCGCCCATGATGCCGAGACCGATGAAACCGACGGTTGTCATGTCAGAGGATCCCTTCGCGGGTCGGATCGGGCTCAGGCGAGGCGGCGCGGCGGTCGCGGGGCAGCCACTCGAAGCTCAGCCCGCTCGTCCCGCTCGGGACGTATTCCAGGCCGACCCAGCCTTGGTAACCGGCCTGTTCGAGCTGGCTCAGGTGGCCGTCGAGAGCCATGTCGCCGGTGCCCGGCTCGTGCCGGCCCGGGACGTCGGCGATCTGCACGTGCCCGATCCGCTCGGCGTGCTCCGCGAGGACCTTGGCCACGTCGTCGCCGTTCACGGTCAGGTGATAAAGGTCGGCGAGGAACGCGAGGTTCCGCACCGCACGCTCGCTCTGCACCCGGTCCAGCACCGAGACGACGTCGGCCGCGGTGCGCAACGGATACGGGTGTGGCCCGCTCACCGCCTCGACCAGCACCGTGCCGCCGATCCGGGCCATAGCCGTCGCCGCGAAGGTCAGGTTCGCCACCGCCGTCTCCTCCTGCACGCCCCGGTCGAGGTAGGCGATCCGGTTGCCGTACAGAGCGTTGAAGGACCGGCATCCGGTGGCGGCGGCGATCTCCGCGACCACGTCGACGTTGTCCCGGAACTCGGCGGAGCGGGCCGGCCAGGACACCACCCCCCGGTCGCCGCCGGCCATGTCTCCGGCGAAGAAGTTGAGGCCGGCCAGGTAGACGCCGGCATCGCGGATGGCGGCGATGAATGCCGTCAACTCGGACACCTTCGGCACCGCCGCGGCGAACGGCCACCAGAATTCGACCGCGTCGAATCCGGCCGCCTTCGCCGCTGCCGGCCGCTCCAACAGGGGCAGCTCGGTGAAGAGGATCGAGCAGTTCACGGCGAAACGGAGGTGATGTGCGGGCACGGGCCCTCCTATCCATTCTCGGGTGGCGGCGGGCGGTCACGTACCGGCTCAAGCTCTCAGTAACCGGGCGGCGGCCAGGGCGAGCGGGTCCAACAGCTGCGGCTCGGACTCGACCCGCCGCATCAGCTCGGCGCGCATCCGCGGATCCCAGAACGTCCGAACGTGCTCCGCGATGGCCGCCGCCGCCGTGGCCGGCGCCTGGTGCTGGAACTGGGCGGCGATGTCGTTGATCATCCGGACTGGTGGGGACATCACTCAGTCCACCATCGCCGGCCGCAACGTCTCGCCGGAGCCCGTCTCGACCGGCCTCGGCGCGCTCTTGAGACCGACCTGGACCGCGGTCACCTTGTACTCCGGGCAGTTGGTCGCCCAGTCGGAGTTCTCCGTGGTGACGACGTTCGCACCGGTCACCGGATGGTGGAAGGTGGTGTAGACCACGCCGACGGGCATCCGGTCGGCGAGAACCGCGCGCAGCGAGGTGGCGCCGACGCGGCTGGTCAGGACGACCTCGTCACCGTCGTTGATGCCCCGGACCTCCGCGTCGTGCGGATGGATCTCGAGTACGTCCTCCGAGTGCCAGGCCACGTTCGCGGTCCGCCGGGTCTGCGCCCCGACGTTGTACTGGCTGAGGATCCGGCCGGTGGTCAGGATCAGCGGGTACTTCCGGGTGCTGCGCTCCCGGGTCGGCACGAACGGGGTCGGCACGAACCGGCCCTTACCTCGGACGAAGCCGTCCATGTGCATGATCGGTGTGCCCTCGGGTGCGTTCTCGTTGCACGGCCACTGCACGCTGCCCAGCTTGTCGAGCTTGGCGAAGGAGACCCCGGAGAACGTCGGCGTGAGCGCGGCGATCTCGTCCATGATCTCGCTCGGGTCGTCGTACCGCATCGGGTAACCCATCGCCTGAGCGATCTCCGCGACGATCTGCCACTCGTGCTTGCCGGTCTTCGGCGCCATCACCGGGCGGACCCGGTTGATCCGGCGCTCGGCGTTGGTGAACGTACCGTCCTTCTCCAGGAAGGAGGTGCCGGGCAGGAACACGTGCGCGAACTTGGCCGTCTCGTTGAGGAACAGGTCCTGCACGACGACCAGCTCGAGCGCCGTCAGTGCGGCGTGCACGTGCTTGATGTTCGGGTCGGACTGCGCGATGTCCTCGCCCTGCACGTAGAGCGCCCGGAAGCTGCCCTCGACGGCGGCGTCGAACATGTTCGGGATCCGCAGGCCGGGCTCGGCCTGCAGGGTGCTCCCCCACATGTTCTCGAACACCCCGCGTACGACGTCGTCGGAGACGTGTCGGTAGCCCGGCAGCTCGTGCGGGAACGAACCCATGTCGCAGGAGCCCTGCACGTTGTTCTGCCCGCGCAGCGGGTTGACGCCGACGCCGTCGCGGCCGATGTTGCCGGTCGCCATCGCCAGGTTCGCCATGCCCATCACCATGGTCGAGCCCTGGCTGTGCTCGGTGACGCCGAGACCGTAGTAGATCGCTCCGTTGCCGCCCGTGGCAAAAAGCCGCGCCGCCTGCCGGACCTCCTCGGCCGGCACCCCGGTGAACTCCTCGACCGCCTCCGGGCTGTTCTCCGGCCTGGCGATGAATTCGGCCCAGTCGTCGAAGTCCTCGCAGCGCTCGTCGACGAATGTCCGGTCCACCAGCCCTTCGGTCAGCACGACGTGCGCCATCGCGTTCACCACCGCCACGTTGGTGCCGGGCGCGAGCTGGAGGTGATGCTGCGCCTCGATGTGCGGCGACCGGACCAGATCGATCCGGCGCGGGTCGATCACGATCAACTTGGCGCCCGCACGGAGCCGGCGCTTCATCCGGGACGCGAACACCGGGTGCCCGTCGGTCGGATTCGCGCCGATCACCATGATGACGTCGGACCGGGCGACCGACCGGAAGTCCTGGGTGCCGGCCGAGGTGCCGAAGGTCTGCTTCAGGCCGTACCCGGTCGGCGAGTGGCAGACCCGGGCGCAGGTGTCCACGTTGTTGTTGCCGAACGCGGCCCGGATCATTTTCTGCACCACATAGACCTCCTCGTTGGTGGTGCGTGAGGAGGTGATGCCGCCGATCGCCCCGACGCCGTGCCGGGACTGGATGTCGCGCAGCCTGGCGGCCGTGAACAGGATGGCGGTGTCCCAATCGACCGGCTGCCACTCGTCGGTGATCGTCTCGCGGACCATCGGCGTGAGCACCCGCTCCGGGTGGGTGGCATAACCGAAGGCGAACCGGCCCTTGACGCAGGAGTGTCCCTCGTTGGCGCCACCGTCCTTGTAGGGCACCATCCGCACCAGCTCGGCCCCGCGCAGCTCGGCCTTGAACGAGCAGCCGACCCCGCAGTACGCGCAGGTGGTGATCACGCTCCGGCTCGGCATCCCGAGCTGGATCACCGACTTCTCCTGCAACGTCGCCGTCGGACAGGCCTGCACACAGGCGCCGCAGGAGACGCACTCCGAACTCATGAAGTCGGAGCCACCGGCCGAGACCTTCGAGCCGAAGCCGCGCCCCTCGATGGTCAGCGCGAACGTCCCCTGCACCTCACCACAGGCCCGCACACACCGGGAGCAGGAGATGCATTTGGAGGCGTCGAAGTCGAAGTACGGATTGCTGGAGTCGGTCTTCTCGTCGAGATGGTTGGCGCCGTCGTAGCCGTAACGGACCTGCCGCAGACCGACCGCGCCGGACATGTCCTGCAACTCGCAGTCGCCGTTGGCGGAACACGTGAGGCAGTCCAGCGGGTGGTCGGAGATGTACAGCTCCATCACGCCCTGCCGGAGCTTCTCGAGCTTCGGCGTCTGGGTACTCACCCGCATACCCTCGACAACCGGCGTGGTGCAGGAGGCCGGGGTACCCCGCCGGCCGTCGATCTCCACGAGACACAGCCGGCACGAGCCGAACGCCTCCAGGCTGTCGGTGGCGCAGAGCTTCGGGACGTCGATCCCGCTCAGCGCCGCCGCCCGCATCACCGAGGTGCCCTCGGGCACGGTCACCGGCAGGCCGTCCACCTCGAGCGACACCGTCGCCGGCCCGGGCTTGGCCGGGGTGCCGAGGTCGGGTTCCTTCAGCAGGCTCATGAGTGGCCTCCTCCATTAGGGCTGAAGTCGTCGGCAAAGTGCAGCAGGGCACTGCGTACGGGCATCGGCGTCAGGCCGCCCATGGCGCACAACGAACCCTCGGTCATCAGTTCGCAGAGATCACCCAGCAGCGCGAGGTTCCCGTCCGGGTCCTGCCCTGCGCGGATCTTGTCGATCACTTCCACGCCCCGCACCGCGCCGACCCGGCAGGGCGTGCACTTGCCGCAGGACTCCTCGGCGCAGAACTCCATCGCGAATCTCGCCATCGATGCCATGTCCACGGTGTCGTCGAAGACCACGACGCCACCATGTCCCAACATCGCGCCGGCGGCGGCGAACGCCTCGTA
>Ga0247781_1000014_pt1 | contig 47225 bp, 44 predicted proteins | sample UWRJL184509B5_FD_179922 | JGI IMG/M metagenome (GOLD analysis project Ga0247781, IMG submission 179922) | Plant litter microbial communities from Arlington Agricultural Research Station in Wisconsin, United States - UWRJ-L184-509B-5 | ecosystem: Environmental > Terrestrial > Plant litter >...
GCTGCGCGGCGGTCCGGGTCAATCCGGGCAACATTCGCCAGTTCGACGACAAGGTCAAGGAGATCGCGCGGGCCGCCGCCGGTGCGGGCGTGCCGATTCGCATCGGCGTCAACGCGGGCTCGCTCGACAAGCGTTTGCTCCAGAAGTATGGCAAGGCCACCGCCGAGGCGCTGGTCGAGTCGGCGCTCTGGGAGTGCTCGCTCTTCGAGGAGCACGGCTTCCGCGACATCAAGATCTCGGTGAAGCACAACGACCCGGTCGTCATGATCCGGGCTTACCGGCAGCTCGCCGAGCAGTGCGACTACCCGCTGCACCTCGGCGTGACCGAGGCCGGCCCGACGTTCCAAGGGACGATCAAGAGCTCGGTCGCGTTCGGGGCCCTGCTCGCCGAGGGCATCGGCGACACGATCCGGGTCTCGCTCTCGGCCCCGCCGGTCGAGGAAATCAAGGTCGGTCAGGCGATCCTCGAGTCGCTGGGCCTGCGTGAGCGTGGCCTCGAGATCGTCTCCTGCCCCTCGTGCGGGCGGGCCCAGGTCGACGTCTACACGCTGGCCGAGCAGGTGACGGCGGCGTTGGAGGGCTTCCCGGTGCCGCTGCGCGTGGCCGTCATGGGCTGTGTCGTCAACGGTCCCGGCGAGGCGCGCGAGGCCGATCTGGGGGTCGCGTCGGGCAACGGCAAGGGCCAGATCTTCGTCAAGGGCCAGGTCGTCAAGACGGTGCCCGAGTCGATCATCGTCGAGACGCTGGTCGAGGAAGCGCTGCGCCTGGCCGACGAGATGGGCGCCGATCTTCCCGACGAGCTGCGCGAACTGCTCCCCGGCCCGCAGGTCACGGTCCACTGACGTTCGCATCGATGCGTCGATTCCGTCGGTCGCGTCGTGCGGAAGCCCCGCCCGCCTCAGCGGGCGGGGCTTTGCCGTCTACTGAGGCGCGCAGCGCCGGGGGGACCGGGGCCGGGCCGGAAGCGGGGAACGGCCCCGAGTCGCACCCGGCCGGCCGAAGAGGCTGAACGGCGTCGTTGCGGTTGTGGCGGGCGACGACGCGTACCTGCCGAAGTTCAAAAAAGGACTGTCGCGAACGAGCCGGCCGAGACGAAACCGCACCTTGCGTAAACGCGCCGCGCTGACGTGTTGTAGTCGTTCACGTAGAGGCTCACCGTGGGTGACACACGTCTCAATGCGTCGCGCACCACAGCCGCCATCGCCGGCGCCGCCAACCCCCGGCCGCGGAACTCCGGGTCGACCCAGACACCCTGCACCTGAGTGGTGCGGCGGGTGACAATGGCCAGTTCGGCCTTGAAGATCACCCGGTCGCCGATGAACCGGGCGTAGGCACGCTTGCCCTTGACCAGCTCGGTGATGCGCCGACGGTAGCCGCGGCCGCCATCGTCGAGCAGCGGGGAGACGCCGACCTCTTCGGTATACATCGAGACGGCGGCGGGGAAGAGCGAGTCGATCTCGTTGGGCCGCACGAGCCGGACGTCGGGGTCGGCCGCGACCACCGGATCGCGCTCGGCCACCAGAAGCGGCTGGTGGGGCCGCACATCGCGGGCGCGTCCCCAGTGTCTGCCCAGCCTGTCCCACAGATCGAGCACGGCGTCGGAACGTCCGATGATCGACGAGCAGATGCGTGGCTCGGCCCCGAGCATCTCGGCGAACGCCGCGGTCGCCGGTGGCGTGGAACAGACCGGCACGAGGTGGGCTCCCGACCAGATCAGCGACTCGACGCCACGGCCGGGACCGTAGCCGAAGATCCGCCCGTCGGAACGCCACCAGCTCAGACCATGCGCCGCTACCCGCTCGGCGATCTGGGCGCCGGCGTAGGGGTCACGGTCGAGGATCTTCTCGACTTGCGCGCGCTCGGACTCACCGAGCTGGCGAATCGGCACCGTCAGCACAGCTATCACATTGCCAGATGCGAGACGGTCCACACCTGTCGCGTGCCCCACCGCCCGAAGAAACCCTTGCGAACGATGTGTTGCCGATATATCGTCTACGTATCGACAACACATCGGAGATAGTCATGAGGAACATCCATCACGGCCCGCACGGCTTCCGCGCTCGCGGCTTCACCTTCCCGCCCGGCTTCCCCTTCGGCCCCGGCGACTTCGGCGGCGCCGGTGGTCCCGGCGGCCCGTTCGGCCCCGGCGGCCGCGGCGGTCGTCGCGGCGGTCGAGGCTCCCGGCCCAATGTGCGCACCGCCGTCCTGGCGCTGCTGGTCGAGCGCCCGATGCACGGCTACGAGATGATCCAGGAGCTTGACTCCCGCACGAACGGCATCTGGCGACCGAGCCCCGGCTCGATCTACCCGACGCTGCAGCTGCTCGAGGACGAGGGTCTGATCGAGGCCGAGGCTGACGGGGGCCGCAAGAGCTACCGCCTCACCGCCGACGGCCGCCCCGAGGCCGAGGCCGCCGCGCAGACCCCGCCGTGGGCCAGCATCGGCGACGACACGATGTCCCAGGTGCAGGACTTCCGCGACGCCGCGGTGGGCATCATGGGCGCGCTCAAGCAGGTCGGCTTCAACGGCACGCCCGAGCAGCGCCAGCGGGCTCTCGAGATCCTGAACGAGACGAAGCGCAAGCTCTACGCCATCCTCGCCGACAGCGAGTAACGGTGAGCGGCGACTCATCACCGACGGAAGGCGCACCCCAGCGGTGGGGTGCGCCTTCCGTGTCTCTCGCGCCCTTCCAGATCTATGCGGGGCGGTTGCGCTTCTATCTGAAGTACGCGGCCGGGCCGCCCACAACCGCAATCACCCCGTCCACGCCGCCGCGGGACGCCGGTTGCAACGCAAGGCCGCACCCGGCCGACGGCCCGGCCCCGCGTCCCGGCTCCCGTCCCGGCCGCGCCCGGCTCTGACGACTCGGGCCTTGGTCGGATGTGGCTCCAGAGCTTCCACCCCTCGGCGCGCGGTGGCGGAAGCTCGCGGGCTCGGTCAGCGGGGGTGGGCGAAAGCCAGGGCTACCGAGGCGGCCTGGCCGGGCCACGTTCCGAAGAGGACGGCACCGGGGGAGGCGACGGCGTGGTTGAGGACGCGAGGGATGGTCAGGGTGAGCTTGTCGGTCTCGATCACCGTGGGGTCGGCCGGGGCGGTGCTGAGGATGGCGGTCACGGCGCGGGCCTCGGCGAAGTCGGTGGAGATGTTGCTCGTCGTGATGGCCATGCTGGGCGGGCGGGGCTCGAGGTGGCCGTCCAGCTCGATGAACTCCTGGGCCTGGCCGCTGCCGGTGAGCAGGGCCTGCGCCAGCGCCTCGGCGTAGACCGGGTCGATGGTGGCGTCGTAGACCCAGCGGCGGCCGAGGACCGAATGCTCCATCGTGCCGACCAGCCACTCGTCAGCGTCCTCGAGCGGGGCGGCGCGATAGGTCAGCGGGATCTGGTAGGTCGGGCCGGCGCCGGCGGTGACCAGCAGGGTCTCGATGCCTACCTCGCCCTCGGGGTCGTCGAAGCGGTAGGAGGCCACGCGCTCGACCGTGGCGCCGGGAGCGCCCTGATACCACGGGCGGCCAGGGAGCCACGCTGCCAGCAGCTCGACCTTGGTGGGACTCAACGTCGCCTTGTGGATCAATGCCATGCGCCGCATCGTAGTTTCCCCGCGCATGTCAGGGGGAGCGGCTGTTCAGTCAGGCCGGCGCCGCGAGCGCTCATCGCCGCAGGTCGGGCCGGTGCCTGAACGGTCGCCGGGCAGTGCCCGAGCGGTCAGCGGCCCAGGGCCGTAAGCAGGTCGATGATCGCGACGGCGTTGCCCGAGTCCCATGTGGGGGTCGGGAGGAGGGCCAGCGCGGGGACCGTTATGCCCGCATCCACGTACGCCTCGACCTTGGTGCGGCATTCGGCGGGGGAGCCGTGCACGATCAAATCGTCGACCACCTCGTCGGGGATGGCGGCCAGCGCGCCTTTGCGGTCGCCGGACGACCAGGCTCGCCACATCGGGGTCAGCACCTCGCCGCGGCCCAGCCAACGGTGGAAGTCGGCGTAGGCGGGGACGGTCAGGTAGGTCGCGATCATGCGCTTGCCGATGCGGCGGGCGTGGCCGGCGTCGTCGGTGGGGCAGACGAAGATGCGGGCCGCGACGTCGAAGTCCGGTTTGTCGGTCTTCACCTCGGCCAGGGCGGTGGGCACGTCGGTGGCCGACAGCCAGTTGAGGATCACACCGTCAGCCTCGGCGGCGGCCAGACGCAGCATTCCGGGGCGTAGCGCGGCCAGCAACACCTGCGGCGGCAGCGTGGGGGGACGTTCGAGGCGGAAACGCCGTACGGAAAAGGTCTCGAACTGGCCGTCGACCAGTTCGCCGGCGAGCGCCGCGCGCAGGAAGCGCAGCATGTCGCGGCTGCGCTGGAAGGGCTCGGTGAAGTCGGCGGCGTTCCAATCGCCGACCACGACGGGGGAGGACGCGCCGATGCCGAGCTGGAAACGGCCGGGCGCGGCCTCGGCCAGGGCCGCCGCGGTCATCGCCAGCAGGCCGGGACCCCGGGTGAAGACCGGCGCGATCGCCGTGCCGAGCCGCAACCGCGGGGACCAGGCGGCCGCGAGCGTCAGCGGGGTGAAGGCGTCGGTGCCGGCGACCTCGGAGGTCCACAGGTCGGTGAAGCCCGCGTCGGCCAGCGCCGCGTAGACGTCAGCGTGCTCGGAGAGCGGGATTCCACTCAGCGGAACGGTCATGCCCCAGCGCATCGACATGGCCTAGATTCTGTCCTGACTCGACAGTGAGGTCCACCACCGAGCAGTGGTTCTGGTCGATGTCTCGGGTATATTTCTGCACCGACCAGTCAGTTTAAGTTCAGGAGGCGGGCATGTCGGTGCTGATCGCGCGCGGGGCGGGGGTCCGCCGGAGCAACCCACGCGACGGTGACCGCTGGCTCTTTCGTGACCGCGACGTGACGGTCGAGGCCGGTGATCTGGTCGCGGTGGTCGGCCCGCCCGCCAGCGGCCGGACGACGTTGCTGCTGGCGCTCGCCCGCCGATTCCGGCTCGCGGCCGGCACGGTCGAGATCGACGGACGGGCGTCGCTGGGATACGTGCCCGACGTGTCGGCCCCCGAATCTGTATTCACCGTCACGGAGCACGTCCGCGAGAGGCTCGCGCTGCAGGGGCGCCCGAGGTCCGAGGCGGCCGGCGTCGACCTGCACGGGCTCGATCCGCGCAAGCTGGGCCAAGACCTTTCCCCGTACGAGCGACAGGTCCTGGGGCTGACGCTGGCGGAGCTCGCCCGGCCGGCCGTGATCGCGCTGGACGACGTCGAAGACGGCCTCGACAGTCGCGAGCGTGAAGCCCTCTGGCAGCTCCTCACCGAGATCACCGCCCGCGGCACAGCCGTCCTCATCACTGCCCGCGAGATCGAACCTGCCCGCGTCACCACCGTGATCAACCTCGGCGACGACCCCAGTCCCGCACCGGAGGCGGCGCCCGTGTCGGAGGTGGCGCCTGTCTCGGAGCCGGCGCCCGTGTCGGAGGTGGCGCCCGTGTCGGAGGTGGCCCCCGCGCTCGACGCGACGGGCGACGAGCCGGCCGCCGGGACAGCGACGGACGACGCGAGCCGTGCAGAGGCGCAGCGATGAGTTTTCTGTCCACGTTGTCGCTGGCGGGCTATGAGCTGAGCCGCTTCCTGCGCGGCAACCGCACCCGAGCCGCGCTGGTCGTGCTGGCCGTGATCCCGCTGCTCTACGGCGCGCTTTATCTCTATGCCTTCTGGGACCCCACTGGCCGCCTCAACCACGTCCCGGCCGCGCTCGTCGTCGAGGACCGTGCCACCACCGCGAGCGACGGCACGAAGCTGCACGTCGGCCAGGACCTGGCCGACGAGCTGATCAAGCGCGAGATCTTCGACTGGCACGTGACGGACGAGGCCGGCGCCGAGAAGGGCCTGACCGACGGCCGTTACCAGCTCCTGTTGCGCATCCCCGCCGACTTCTCCGCCAACCTGGTCACCGGCCCGGAACCCGACGCCGCCCCGCAGTCGGCCCAGCTCGTCGCCGTCAGCGACGATGCCACGAACTACCTCACCGGCGCCTTCGCCCGCACCGCCTTCGAGGAGGTGCGCGCCGCCGCCGCGTCCAGCGCGAGCGCCGGCTACTTCGACAAGATGCTGATCGGCTTCACCGACCTCAAGCAGCAGACCGAGCTGGCCGCCGACGGCGCCGGCAAACTGCGCACGGGCGCCGGCAGCGCCAAGTCCGGCGCCGACCGGCTGGCCGACGGCCTCGACGACGCCAGAGGTGGCGCCGGCCGGCTGCAGAACGGTCTCGGCACCGCCGGCCGCGGCGCCGGTGATCTGGCCGACGGGCTGACCCAGCTCAACGCCGGCGCCCAGCAGCTCGCCGCCGGCACCCAGCAGGCCGCGGCCGGCGGCCGGCAGCTCGCGAACGCCGTCGACGCCGCCGCCGACAAGGCCGAACCGCTGCTGCGCGCCAACGCCCAGCGCATCGCGAACGCCGCTGCCCTCATGGCCCGGGGCGCCGACACGCTCGCCGCCAACCTCGGCACCATCGACAACGCCGCCGATCAGGCCGTGGGCAACGCCCGGCGGCTCCAGACGTACCTGAATGGCCTGCCCGCCGACACCGAGGGCCTGGCCGACGCCAAGGCGGTCGCCGCGCGGCTGGTCACCGCCGCCCAGCGGGTGCGCGACACCGTGCGCGCCGCCGACCTCGACGGCCTGCGGGCCGACCTGCGCCAGGTCGCGGCCACCGCCCGGCAGGTCGCCGCAGCCGCCCCGCACCTGGCTGACGACGTCGCGCAGGCCCGCTCGCGGGTCGACCAACTCTCCGCCGGGCTGAACCGGCTGGCCACCGGCGCCGCTCAGCTGCGCACCGGCACGGCCCAGGCCAAGCAGGGCGCGCTCGACCTGCGGGGTGGGCTCTACCGGCTCTCCTCCGGCGCTCGCGAGCTCAACGGCGGCCTCGGCACGCTCGCGAGCGGCGGTCACCGACTCGCCGGTGGGCTGGGCGACCTGCGGGGCGGTGCCGAGCAACTCGCGCACGGACTGACCGACGGCGCCGGCAAGATCCCGGGGTACGGCGACGACCCGAGTCACCGTGCCGATGTGCTCGCCGCCCCGGTCTCGCTCGACCGCAGCATCCGGCACCCGGCCGGCTCGTACGGGGTCGGCTTCGCCCCGTACTTCCTGACCCTGGCCCTCTGGGTCGGCGCGATGATCGCGTTCATGGTGCTGCGCCCGCTCAACCGCCGATACCTGGTCTCCGAGGCGCCCGCCACGAGGGTCGCGCTGGCCGGGCTGCTGCCCGCGATGGCGATCGGGCTGGTGCAGGCGACGCTGCTCTTCCTGGTGGTCCACTTCGCGCTCGGGCTTGATCCGGTGCGCCCCCTGGCCACGTACGGTCTGCTGGTTCTGACCGCTTTTGCCTTCGCGGCGATCATGCAGATGCTGGGGGCGGTGTTCGGCACGCCGGGGCGCATTGTCGCCCTTGCCCTGCTGATGTTGCAGCTCACGTCGTCGAGCGGCTCCTATCCGGTGCAGACCTCGCCCGAGTTCTTCCAGGCGATCCACCCGCTGCTCCCGATGACATACGTGGTGCAGGCCGCGCGGCACACCATCGACGGCGGACTGTGGGGCCCCGTCGTGCAGAGTGCGCTGCTTCTGCTGGCGTACGGTTTGGGGGCTTTGATCCTCACCGTGCTGGCCGCCCACCGGGGTCGCCGCCTGACCACGGGGGATCTGCACCCGGACCTGGTTCTGTGAGGGGAGGCGGCCGTGGTGGACGGGCGGACCCGGCGGCGCGAGGACACTCGGCAGCGGCTCTTCGAGGCGGCCGTCGAGCTCATCGCCGAGCAGGGCTTCTCGGCCACCACGGTCGACGACATCGCGCAGCGGGCCGGGGTCGCCAAGGGAACGGTCTACTACAACTTCAAGTCCAAGTCGGATCTCTTCGAGGAGCTGCTGCGGCACGGCATCGGCCTGCTCACCGACGAGTTCCGCGCCGCGGTGAAAGGGCTGCCCCCACGCGAGGCGGTCGCCGCCCTGGTGCGCAGCCAGCTCGAATACATCCGCCGCTACCGGGCCTTCGCCCAGTTGCTGCTCTCGGAGATGTGGCGCACCAACCGAGAGTGGCAGCAGACGCTGATCCTGCTGCGCGAGCAGGCGATCGGCGTGATCGCCGAGACCGTCCAGGCCGGTGTCGACGAGGGCGACCTCCCGGCCGACCTGGACGTGCGTGTCGCCTCGTCGGCCCTCTTCGGCGTCGGCCTGGTGGTGGCCGTCGACTGGCTGCTCTTCATGCCGGAGCGCCCGATCGAGGAGGTCGAGGAGTCGCTGCTGGCGATCGTGCGCCGCGTCGCAGGGACTACGAAGTAGTGCGCGACCGCCAGGCCGTGGCCCACGAGGTCTTGCCGTTGGTGCGCAGCAGCGACCCCTCGTAGACCCGGGCGCCGACGGCGAGCAGCCCCACGGCGGTGACCGCCATGATCGCGATCGCGAGAAACGGTTCCCAGCCCGCGGCGTCGCCGTTGAAGATGCGCGTCGGCATCGCGATCGGCGCCGAGAACGGGACGTACGAGAGGATCCGCATCGCGAACTCGTTCTCGCCCAGGAAGATCACCGCGAAGAACGGCAGCATGACCGCCATCTGCACCGGCTGGGAGACGCCATTCAGGTCCTCGGGGCGTGATGCCAGGGCGCCCACCCCGGCCCAGAGCGCGGCCAGCATCACGAAGCCGGTCAGGAAGAACGCGACGAACCAGCCGATCGTCGGCTCCAGCAGGTGCAGCACCCCGCGATCCAGCCCGGCCAGCCGCGCGCCGATCAGGGTGACGATCGCGATCAGCGCCACTTGCACGAACGCCAGCAGGCCGAGCGCCGCCACCTTCCCGGCCAGCAGGGCCCGGGGCGGCACGCTGGCCACCAGGATCTCGACGATGCGGGTCTGCTTCTCCTCGGTAACGCTCTGGGCGATCTGCAAGCCGAACAGGAACGACGTGAAGAAGAAGACGAAGGCCAGGGCGAGCGGCACGATGGAGGCCAAGAACGGATCGACGGCGCCCGGGTCGAGCAGCCGCACGGGGGGCGCGCTGCTCAGCGCGCTCACGACCTCGCCCGGCCGGTCGTCCATCGCGATGACCTCGGGCCCGGCCAGCACAGCGGCCTCGACGTCGCCGTCGCGCACGAGCTTTTCGGCGGCCGCGTCGTCGGCGACCACCCGGACGTCGAGGTCGTCCTGCTGTCGCAGAACCGTCGCCGTGGCCCGGTCGGCGACCGCGACCGAGGTCGGCCCGCCGGCGAACAGGACGGGCAGGACCGTGACGCCGATCGCGAAGACCAGGAAGAACAGGGTGCTGAAGAGGAACGTCTTGTCGCGCAGTTTCACCCGGATCTCGCGGGCGGCGACGACCTTGGCGGCGGCGTAGGTACTCACTGGACGACCTCTCGGAAGATCTCGGTCAGGGACGGGACGACCGGGCCGAAGGACCGCACCGGGCCCCGCTCCAGCGCGGCGTGCAGCACCTTCTGATCGTCGAACCCGGCCGCCAGGTCGAAGACCGCACGCGGGCCGTCGAGGTCGCGAAGCGTCACCCCGGGATGGTCGCGCAGCCAGCCCGCGTCGGTGTCGACCTGCAGCTGCCAGCGCGGCACGGCATGCCGGGCGCGCAGCGCGGCGCGGTCGCCGGCCGCCCGGATCGACCCGTGCGCGATGATCACCAGGTCGTCGCAGAGCCGTTCGACCAGTTCGAGCTGGTGGCTCGAGAACAGCACGGGCACCCCGGCGGCGGTCCGGTCGCGCAGCACGTCGACCATCACCTCGACGGCGAGCGGGTCGAGGCCCGAGAACGGTTCATCGAGTACCAGCACCTCGGGTTCGTGCACCAGCGCGGCGGCGACCTGGGCGCGCTGCTGGTTGCCGAGCGAGAGCTTCTCCAGCTTCTCGTCGGCGCGGTCACCGAGGCCCAACCGGTCGAGCAATTCCGTCGTCCGCCGATCCGCGTCGGCGGTGCTCAGCCCGTGCAACCGTCCGAGGTAGACGACCTGGTCGTGCACGGTCATCTTCGGGTAGAGGCCGCGTTCCTCGGGCAGGTAGCCGAAGCGTTGCCGGATCTCGCGGGTCAGCGGCCGGCCGTCCAGCGTCACCTCGCCGGCGTCGGCGGCCAGCACGCCGAGGATGATCCGCATCGTGGTGGTCTTGCCGGCGCCGTTCGCGCCGACGAACCCGGTCAGCCGGCCGCCCGTGACGGCGAACGAGACGTCCCGGAGAACCGCCCGGTCCCCGAAGCTGCGGCTGACGGAATCGACGTTCAGCACGATGGTCATGGGTATGAGGCTAGGCAGTCCCGGCGGAAAATACGTCCGGCTCCAGCACGATTCATCGGGTCCTCCGCGCGGAGGACCTCAGCCGCCCGGGCGGACCACCCCGAGCTCGTACGCCAGCACGACCGCCTGCGTGCGGTCGCGCGCCCCGAGCTTGGTCAGCACCCGGCTCACGTGGGTCTTGACCGTGGTCTCCCCGAGGTGCAGGGCAGTGGCGATCTCGGCGTTGGTGGCGCCGCCGGCCAGCGCGACCAGCACCTGGTGCTCGCGCGGGGTCAGCTCGTCGAGGCGGGCGGCGGGGCGGCCGGAGCGCACGACGCCGGAGCGGGCGAACGCCGAGATGACCCGCCTGGTGATCTCGGGGGCCAGCAGCGCGTCGCCCCGAGCCAGCACGCGGACCGCCTCGACCAGCGACTCCGGCGAGCTGTTCTTGAGCAGGAAACCGCTGGCGCCTGCCTCGAGCGCCGCGAACAGGTAGTCGTCCCGGTCGAACGTGGTGAGGATCAGCACGGATGGACCACCGCCGGCGGCGACGATCCGGCGGGTCGCCTCGAGCCCGTCCATGAGGGGCATCTCGACGTCCATCAGCACCACGTCAGGCGCGTGCCGGGCAGTTTCCTCGACAGCCTGGGCGCCGTTCTCGGCCTCGCCGATCACCTCGATGTCGTCCTCGAGCCCGAGGATCACGCGGAAGCCCGTGCGGACCAGGCGGTGGTCGTCGGCGAGGAGGACCCGGATCACGGGGCCGCCCTCTCGGGCGATCTCCGCGGGGCGGGCACGACGGGGAGCCGGGCCCGCACCCGGAAGCCGCCCGCCGACCGGTTGCCGGTCTCGACCGTGCCGCCCAGCAGGGCGACCCGCTCCCGCATGCCGACCAGTCCCAGGCCCTCATCGGTACGGCTCCAGGACGCTCCGCGCCCGTCGTCGGCCACGTCGACCTCCAGCTCCCGGTTGAGGTAACGCAGCCGCACGTCGATGGTGGACGCGCCGGCGTGTTTCAGCGCGTTGGTGACTGCCTCCTGCACGATCCGGTATGCCGTCCGGGACGTCGAATCGGGGAGCGGGACGGGCGTTTCGAAGACCGCGAACTCGGCGGTGAGCCCCGCGTCGCGCACCCGGTCGAGCAGCTCCTCGATCCGTTCGAGCCCGGGGGCCGGCGCGGAGACCATCTCGTCGGTCGTCCGCAGCGCGCCGAGCATCCGCTGCAGCTCGTCGACCGCTGTTCGCGCGTTCTCCTCGACGGCCGAGAGCGCGTCCCGGGCCATCCCGGTGTCGTGGTCCATCGTTCGCCGGGCGGCCGCGGCCTGGATGCCCATGACCGAGACGTGGTGGGCCACGACGTCGTGCAGTTCGCGGGCGATCCGCAGGCGTTCGGTGGCGACGGCCCGTTCCTCGGCCGCGGCCCGGGCCTGGCGGAGCTGTGCGGCCTGCTCGACCAGCACAGCCTCGCGGCGGGCGGCCAGCCACGCGGTCTCGCCGAAGAAGTAGGCGAAGCCGAAGACCACCAGATTGAGCAGAACCTGGCTGATCAGGGCGGAGAGCAGCGGCGGCAGTTCGCCGCTGCCGTCGGCGAAGGCGTCCTCGGGGATCGAGTCGGCGGCGATCAGCCACGCGACGGCGAGCCAGACGAACATCGAGCCGACGACCGCGAGGCGCAGCCAACGGGCCTGCGACCGGTCCCGGCCCCAGGCGCCGGCCGAGTAGATCGAGGCGAAGATCGTGCCGGACGCGAACTGGATCTCCTGGGCCTCGCGGACCTGGCCGGCGACGAAGACGACAGCGGTGACGGTCAGGACGATCTCGGGGTGGCTGCGTCGCCAGATCAGCGGGGCGGTGATCGCGAGGGCGAAGGCGAGGTGCTCGGCGGCGCTGCGCTCGACGCCCCAGACGAACTGGCCCACGCTGCGGCTGAGCAGCACGTTGACGAGCGCGGCGGTGACCACGGCGAGGCCGATGACCAGGTCGATGCGGCGCTGGCGAGGGGTCGGCCCGGGTCGGTGCCAGTCGTCGAGGCTGCGCATGCCCACAGGCTGCCACAAGGAACCTGACAATCAGGGGGCGCGGAAGTACTGCGTCTTCGCGATGTCGGGGCGGGTCTGGGTGGGGATGCCGGCGTCGTTGTCGGGGGTGAGGACGCCGCCGAGCTCGACGATCTGCCGGTGGGCCGCGGCGAGCCGGTCCTCCAGCATGACGATGCGGCAGGCGGCGGTGAGCAGGATGCCCTCGTCGAGGAGCTGGCGGACGCGTTGCGCGAGTTGAAGCTGATGGCGGGAGTAGCGGCGGTGGCCGCCGTGGGAGCGCTCGGGCTGGAGCAGGCCGGCGGCACCGAGGCTGCGGAGGAAGGCGGGGGTCACGCCGATCATGTCGGCGGCGCGTCCCATCGTGTACGCCGGGAAGTCGGCGTCGTCGAAGGTCGTGCTCATGGGGCCCTTCCGGGGGGATTGCGGGGCACCGGGGTCTCCGGTTACACAATCCAGGGCCCCGGCGGGTAACCGGGGCCCTGGCTTTTCAATTCTGGTGCCGGCCGTCGCCGGCGCGTTCGGTAGTCCGCCTGCGTGCCGCTAGCGGACCACCTGAGTGATGGGCATTGGCTGCGATCACCTCTTGTCGGGTCGGGGACGTCGTGAAAGCGCGTTGCTGCGGTATCTCGTCCTCCTTAACCAACTCAGGGTCTTTGCCAGTTGCATGTCGGCTGTGCGTGGCCGACTCCAGAAACTGTATGCCGATCAGAGACTAATTTCTAGTACCGACGCTGTAGATTTTTAGGACATATCATCTGATCGATGTCGGCTGTCCCGGGTGATGGGTGGTGCCGGGGGTGCTGATGAGGCGGCGGCGCGGGACGGGCGCGTGGCGCGGCGATGCCGCGTGAGAGAGGTGACCGCGCCCCGCGCCGCCGCGGGGTGGGGCGCCTGAGGCGGCCCCGGGGTGTTCGCGAAGCCTGCCGAGGGCCCGCGCGCCTTGCGAAAGGCGTCAGAACACCGGCAGGGCTCGAACTGAGGTGTTCCGCTGCCCTGTCATGGCTACGAGTGTGCGGCGCGCGGCCGGACCCGGGCAACGCAATTAACGCTGATCATTGACGGGCGTAACACAGCGGCGAGATCATCCAGGCAGCAGTGGCCCCGGTCACAGCACATCCTCGGTAAGGGAGTCGCACATGAGTGTCAACCCCGCACCCAGTACCGACGAAGAACGCCTTGCCCAACTCGGCTACCAGCAGGAACTGCATCGCCGACTGTCCGGCTTCTCGAACTTCGCGGTCTCCTTCTCGATCATCTCCATTCTCGCCGGCGCGATCACCTCGTACGGGATCGCCATGACCGCCGGCGGCCCGATCGCCATCACCCTGGGCTGGCTCTTCGTCGGCGTCATGGTGACCTTCGTGGCCCTCGCGATGGCCGAGGTCTGCTCGGCCTACCCGACCGCCGGCGCGCTCTACTGGTGGGCGGCGGCGCTGGCCAAGCGCAACAAGCCCGCCTGGGCCTGGTTCGTCGGCTGGTTCAACTTCCTCGGCGAGGTCGCCGTCACCGCCGCCATCGACTTCGGCGCGGCGATCACCACCTCGGCGTTCCTGAGCCTGGCCTTCGACATGGAGGTCACTACCGGCCGCACGTTCCTGATCTTCCTCGCGATCATCATCGTGCACGGCCTGCTCAACACGTTCGGCGTCAACCTGGTCCGGCTGCTCTCGGACATCAGCGCGTGGTGGCACCTGGTCGGCGTCGCGGTGATCGTGGTGATCCTGGCCGTGGTGCCGGACAACCACAAGCCGGTCTCCGAGGTCTTCTTCGAGGTGCAGAACGCCACCGGCTTCACCTTCGCCGGGGCCGGTGTCTATGCCGTGCTCCTCGGTCTGCTGATGGCGCAATACACCTACACCGGCTATGACGCCTCGGCGCACGTGGCCGAGGAGACGCACGACGCTGCCCGGGCCGCACCGCGTGGCATCGTGCTTTCCGTGGTGGTCTCCGTCATCGCCGGCTTCGTGCTGCTCTTCGCGATCACCTGGTCCATCCAGGACTACGAGGCCGAGCGTACGACTCCGCTCGGCCTGCCGCCGGCACAGATCTTCATCGACGCGGTCGGCCACAACCTGGGCACGTTCCTGCTCTTCATCGCGATGGTGGCGCAGTGGTTCTGCGGCATGGCCTCGGTGACCGCGAACTCGCGGATGTCGTACGCCTTCGCCCGGGACGGCGCGCTCCCGGGCTCCCGGCTGTGGAAGAAGGTCAACCCGCGGACGGGGACGCCGACCAACTCGATCTGGCTCTGCGTCACCCTGTCGAGCCTGCTGGTGCTTCCGTCGCTCTGGAACACGACGGCCTACGCGGCCGCCACCTCGATCGCCGTGATCGGCCTCTACATCGCCTACGTGATGCCGGTGTTCCTGCGGCGGCGCAACCCCGACTTCCAGCCCGGGCCGTGGAACCTGGGCAAGTGGAGCGCGCCGATCGGCTGGATCGCGATCGGCTGGGTCGTGGTCATCTGCGTGCTGTTCGTGCTGCCGACGACCGGCCCGATCACGGCGAAGACGTTCAATTACACCATCTTCGCGGTGGTGGTCGTGCTGGCCTTCGCCACGATCTGGTGGTTCGCGAGCGCTCGCAAGTGGTTCACCGGACCGAAGCAGAACCTGATCGAGAAGGCCGCGCACGGGGAACCGACGTTGCCGACCGAATAGCCACCGGGGGTCGGGCGGGTCACCGCCCGACCCCGCAATAGACGCAATAGAGGGGCCACCGCATGGATCTCGAGGAACTGGACGTCTCCGTCGACAACGGCAGCATCGACACGGTGCTGCTGGCGCTGACCGACATGCAGGGGCGGTTGCAGGGCAAGCGTCTGCACGGCCGCTACTTCATGGACGAGGTGGTCAGCGGCGGCAGTGAGGGCTGCAACTACCTGCTCGCGGTGGACGTCGACATGAACACCGTGGACGGGTACGACTCGTCGTCCTGGGCCAGCGGGTACGGCGACTTCGTCATGAAGCCCGACTTCACGACCCTGCGGCGGGTGCCCTGGCAGGCGGGGACGGCGCTGGTGCTCGCCGACCTCGAGACGACCTCCGGCGAACCGGTGTACGCCTCGCCGCGGCAGATCCTGCAGAAGCAGCTCGACCGGCTGGCCGCGCACGGGCTCACGGCGTACGCCGGGACCGAACTTGAATTCGTGCTTTACCGCGACACCTATGAGCAGGCGTGGGACAAGAACTATCGCGACCTGGTGCCCGCGAACCAGTACAACGTGGATTATTCGCTGCTCGGCACGGCCCGGGTCGAGCCGCTGCTGCGTCGCATCCGCAACGAGATGTACGGCGCCGGGCTACTGCCGGAGAGCGCCAAGGGGGAATGCAACCTCGGCCAGCACGAGATCGCGTTCCGCTACGCCGACGCGGTGACCTGTGCGGACAACCACGTGATCTACAAGAACGGGGCGAAGGAGATCGCCGCGCAGGAGGGGATGGCGCTGACCTTCATGGCCAAGCCGAACTCGCGCGAGGGCAACTCCTGCCACATCCACTTCTCGCTGCGCGGGGCGGACGGGAGGTCGGCGATGCTGGGGGACGGGCCGGCCCACCTGAGTGTGACCGGGCAGCGGGTACTGGCCGGGCTGCTCGCCACGATGCGCGAGTTCAGCCTGCTCTTCGCGCCGAACATCAACTCGTACAAGAGGTACCAGGCCGGGTCGTTCGCGCCCACCGCGCTGCGCTGGGGGGTGGACAACCGGACCTGCGCGCTGCGGATGGCGGGGCACGGGCAGGGGATGCGGGTGGAGAACCGGGTGCCGGGCGGGGACGTGAACCCGTACCTGGCGATCGCGGCGCTGGTCGCGGGGGCGCTGCACGGGATCGAGAACGAGCTGTCGCTGGAGAACGAGTTCCTCGGGAACGCGTACGACGACGAGACGGCGCCCCGGGTGCCGACGACCCTGCGGGAGGCTCAGCAGTTGTGGCTGGGCAGCGAGGTCGGGCAGGCGGCGTTCGGGGCGGACGTGGTCGGGCACTACGCGAACATGGCGCAGATCGAGCTGGCCGCCTTCGACGCGGCGGTGACCGACTGGGAGCTGCGCCGCGGTTTCGAGCGCATGTGACCATAGGACCCGTGACCACTACTGACGTGATCAATCCGGCGACCGGTGCGGTGTTCACCAGCGTGCCGTCGCTGGATCTGGCCGGGGCCGACGCCGCGATCGAGCGGGCGCGAAAAGCGTTCCCGGCCTGGCGGGCCGTCGCGCCCGGCGACCGGGCCCGGCTGCTGCGCCGCTTCGCCGCGGTGGTCGACCACCAGGTGGACGAACTGGCCGAGCTCGAAGTGCGCAACTCCGGCCACACCATCGGCAACGCCCGCTGGGAGGCGGGCAACGTGCGCGACGTGCTCGACTACTACGCCGGGGCGCCCGAGCGGCTCAGCGGCCGCCAGATCCCGGTGGCCGGCGGCCTCGACGTGACGTTCCACGAGCCGCTCGGCGTGGTCGGAATCATCGTGCCGTGGAACTTCCCGATGCCGATCGCCGGCTGGGGTTTCGCCCCGGCGCTGGCGGCCGGCAACACGGTCGTGCTCAAGCCGGCCGAGCTCACCCCGCTCACCGCGATCCGGCTGGGCGAGTTGGCGCTCGAGGCCGGCCTGCCCGAGGGCGTCTTCCAGATCGTCCCGGGCAAGGGCTCGGTCGTCGGGCAGCGGTTCGTCACCCACCCGGCGGTCCGCAAGGTTTGCTTCACCGGCTCCACCGAGGTCGGCAAGGCGATCATGGCGGGCGCGGCCGACCAGGTGAAACGGGTGACCCTGGAGCTGGGCGGCAAGAGCTCGAACATCGTCTTCGCCGACGCCGACCTGGAAAAGGCGGCCGCGTCTGCCCCGGCGAGCGTGTTCGACAACGCCGGGCAGGACTGCTGCGCGCGGTCGCGCCTGCTCGTGCAGGAGTCGGTCTACGACAAGTTCCTCGCGCTGCTGGAGCCCGCGGTCAAGGCTTTCCGCGTCGCGGAGCCGTCGCACCCGACGGCCGAGATGGGACCGCTGATCTCCGCCGGTCATCGGGCGTCCGTGGCGTCGTACGTCGATGGTTCGGACGTGGCCTTTGCCGGTGCGGCCCCGAGCGGGGACGGATGGTGGTTCCCGCCGACCGTGCTGCTCGCCCGCTCGACCGCGGATCGGCACTGGCGCGAGGAGGTCTTCGGGCCGGTCCTCTCGGTGCTGCCGTTCAAGGACGAGGAAGATGCCGTGCGGCTGGCCAACGACACCGAGTACGGGCTGTCGGGCTCGCTCTGGACCCGTGACCTCGGCCGGGCGCTTCGCGTGTCGAGGGCCGTCGAGACCGGCGCGCTGAGCGTCAACAGCCACTCGTCGGTGCGTTACTGGACCCCGTTCGGTGGCATGAAGCAGTCCGGGCTGGGCCGCGAGCTGGGCCCGGACGCGCTGCTCAGCTTCACCGACGTCAAGAACGTCTTTATGGCCATGGGAGATTAAGTGGAGCGTTTGCAAGATCGGGTTGCCGTGATCACCGGCGCCGGCAGCGGGATCGGCCTCGCCACCGCCAAGCGGTTCGCCGCCGAGGGTGCCAAGGTCATCGCCGTCGACATCTCCGAGGAAGCGGGCAAGGCCGTGGCCGCCGAAACGGGCGGGGAGTTCGTGGCCTGTGATGTGAGCGACGAGGAGCAGGTGCGCGCGCTGTTCGACGGCGTGGCCGAGCGCCACGGACGGGTCGACATCGCGTTCAACAACGCCGGCATCTCACCGCCCGACGACGATTCGATCCTGATCACCGGCCTCGACGCCTGGGAGCGGGTGCTCAGGGTCAACACGACGTCGGTCTTCTTCTGCTGCAAGTACGCGATCCCGCACATGCAGCGGCAGGGCAAGGGCTCGATCATCAACACCGCCTCGTTCGTGGCGCTGCTCGGCGCGGCCACCTCGCAGATCGCCTACACGGCCAGCAAGGGCGCGGTGCTCGCGATGACCCGGGAGCTGGGTGTGCAGTTCGCCCGCGAGGGGATCCGGATCAACGCGCTCTGCCCCGGCCCGGTCGCCACCCCGCTGCTCATGGACCTGTTCGCCAAGGATCCGGAGCGGGCCGCCCGCCGCCTGATCCACGTGCCGATGGGCCGGTTCGCCGAGCCGGCCGAGATCGCGGCGGCGGTCGCGTTCCTGGCCAGCGACGATGCCTCGTTCATGACAGCGTCCTCATTCGTGGTCGACGGCGGCATCACTGGGGCGTACGTAACACCGCTGTGAGCGTTTAGCTTCCCGTTTCGCCGGGCACCGCCCTGTTTACACCCTCCTCGAGGGGTGCAGGGGTCGAATCCCCGCCGGCGCGGGTCGATCCCCGTGTTGGTGGGACAGAGGGACCCGGGCGCGGCGTCGTCACCTTTGGTGGCGACGTCGCGCACCCCCCGTCCGAGCATCCCGCCCGCCAGTCGAACAGGACTGAGGCATCCGTCCTTCGGGTGGTTGTTCCGAAACAAGATCCGGTTACGGTGGGGCGATGCGTCCGATCATCGGCATCACGACCTATGTGGATCAGGCCACCTGGGGTGTCTGGCGTGACCTGCCGACCACCCTCGTGCCGCACGACTACACCGAAGCGGTCATCCAGGCCGGTGGTCGCCCGGTTCTGATCCCGCCGCACGAGGACACCGACGTGCTGCGCGTGCTCGACCGCGTGGGGCTGACCGGCGGCCCCGACCTCGGTCCCGAGCTCTACGGCGCTGAGCCCGAGCCGATGACGGTGACCCACCCCGAACGGGACAGCGCGGAGATGCCGCTCGTCCACCGGGCGCTGGAGCTGGACCTACCCGTCCTGGGCGTCTGCCGCGGCATGCAACTGCTGGCCGTCGCCGCCGGTGGCTCCCTGCATCAGCACCTGCCCGACGTCCTGGGACACGAGAAGCACCGCCCGGCGCCCGCTGTCTACGGCGAGCACGACGCCTCGTTCGTCCCGGGCAGCCGCATCGCCGGCCTGATGGGCGACGATCTCGCCATCCGGTGCTTCCACCACCAGGGGGTCACCGATGCCGGAAAACTCACAGTCACCGGACGCGCCGAGGATGGCCTCATCGAGGCAGTCGAGGATCCCAGCCGGCGTTTCGTCCTCGGCGTGCAGTGGCATCCCGAGGTGATCCGCGACGAACGACTCTTCGGAGCGCTCGTCGGAGCGGCACGCTAGAGAGACAGGAAACCCGAGGAGGAAAGCACCGGATGCGCAGGCCCTTGATCGGTATGACCGCGTACGCCCAGCAGGTGCAGTACGGCAGCAACAACCTCGTCGCGGGCATGCTCCCGATGACGTACGTCCGGGCCGTGCACGCCGTGGGCGGCCGAGCCGTGCTGATCACCCCCGACGACCCCGGCGCCGATGTGGTCGACTCGCTCGACGGGATCGTCTTCGCCGGCGGCAACGACATCGACCCCGCGTACTGGGGAGCCGAGCGGCACCCGGCCACCGAGATCGACAAGGACCGCGACGAGTCCGAGATCATGCTGATGCGCGCCGCGCTCGACGCCGACCTCCCCCTGCTCGGCGTCTGCCGGGGCATGCAGGTGATGGCGGTCGTCGGCGGCGGCACGCTGCACCAGCACCTGCCCGACATCATCGGCCACGACCGCCACCGGGCCGCTGCCGGCACCGATCCGCTCGCCGCCGACGCCTCCGCCTACGGGCGCCACGACATCATCACCGAGCCCGGCTCGTTCGCGCACGGGCTGATCGGGGCGCACGCCACGGTGAACTCGTTCCACCACCAGGCGGTCGACGACCCGGGCTCGTTCACCGCGACCGGCTGGTGCCCCGACGACCGGGTCGTCGAGATCATCGAAGACACTTCCTACGCGTACGCCGTGGGGGTGCAGTGGCACCCCGAACGTACGAGTGATCTGCGGTTCTTCGCCGCGCTCGTGGAGGCGGCGGCCAAGCGCTCCGGACTGAAGCCGGAAGCTTTCGCCGCGTAACCGCCCACCTCGCAGCGATGTTACGGTGCTCATCCGTACCGGTGGAGCGGTTCGCCGGTCGGTGAAGCACGGGGAGGCCCCATGAGCGCGGACGGCGACGCTCCCCGCCTTCCGAGCCCTCTCCGCGTGGCGTTCGAGCGCGGTGGCGAGATGGGCCGGCGCATGCTCGAACTCGACTGGTCGGCCAGCCCGGTCGGTCCGCCCGCCGGCTGGCCGTCGGAGCTGCGCGGCGCGGTCACGACCATGCTCGCCTCCCGGGCCCAGATCGTCATCTTCTGGGGCCCGGAGTACTGCTCGCTCTACAACGACGCCTACATCGCCGCGATGGGCAGTAAACACCCGGCCCACCTGGGCCGGCCGGGCCGCGAGCTGTGGGCCGAGGCCTGGTCGGTGCTCAAGATCCTCTTCGACGGGGTGCGGACCGACGGCGAGGCGTTCTGGGCCGCCGACCACCCGTTCATGCTGGAACGGCACGGGTTCCTCGAGGAGACCTACTTCGACATCTCCTACGACCCGATCCGCAGCGAGTCGGGCACGGTCGACGGCATCTTCTGCATCGTCAGCGACACCACCGGGCGGGTGCTCGGCGAGCGGCGGGTGCGCACCCTGAGCGCGCTCGGTTCGCGGCTCGCCGATTCACCCGATCAGGCGGCTCTGGCGGCCGAGGTCTCCGCCGTTTTCGCCGAGAACGAGGCCGACGTCCCGTACGCCCGCTTGGTCCTCGATGAGGACGGGCGCGCACCCGAGGCGGTTCACCCGCTCGTGCGCCAGGTGATCGGGACCGGGCAGGCGGCGTCGGCGACCCTGCACGAGATCACCGACGCACCGCGTACCGTGGCCGACGACGCGCTCGTGCTGCCGGTCACCGTGGGCACCGCGCGGGTGGGCGCGCTGGTGGTGGGGTTGAGTCGCTATCTGGCGCCCGGTGGGGGTTATCGCGACTTCCTCGAGCTCGCCACGGCACAGATCTCCCGGGCGGTGGGAAACCTTCGGGCGTACGAGCAGGAGCGCGGCCGGGCCGTCGAGCTCGCCGTCCTCGACCGGGCCAAGACCAACTTCTTCTCCAACGTCAGCCACGAGTTCCGTACCCCGCTGACCTTGATCCTCGGCCCACTCGAAGACCTGCTCGACGATCCGGCGCTGCCGGCCAGGTCGCGCGAGCGCCTGCTGCCCATGCACCGCAACGGCTTGCGCCTGCTCAAACTCGTCAACACGGTCCTCGACTTCTCGCGCCTGGAGTCCGGCCGGGTGCGCGCCGCCTACCAGCCCACCGACCTGGCCGACTACACGGCCCGGCTGGCCAGCACGTTCCGCTCGGCCGTCGAACGGGCCGGGCTGGCGCTGGTGGTGGAGGCGCCGCCGTTGCCCGGGCCGGTCCACGTCGACCGCGAGATGTGGGAGAAGATCGTCCTCAATCTGCTCTCCAACGCGGTGAAATACACCCCGGCCGGTCTCATCGAGGTACGGGTCCGGGCCACCGACCGGGGCGCCGAACTGATCGTGCGCGACACCGGGATCGGCATCCCGCCCGACCAGCTCCCGCTGCTCTTCGACCGGTTCCACCGGGTCACCGGGGTGTGGTCCCGCAGTCATGAGGGCACCGGCATCGGCCTCGCCCTGGTCCGCGAGCTGGCCGAGCTGCACGGCGGCTCGGCCGGCGTCGAGAGCGAGCCCGGCGCGGGCAGCGTCTTCACGGTCACCGTTCCCTTCGGCACGGCGCACCTGCCCGCCGACCGGCTCGTCGAGGGCGGCGACCGCATCGTCGCGGAGATCGACGCCCGGCCGTACGTCGAGGAGGCCGAACACTGGTGGACCGGGGACGAGCCGCCGCCGCTCGCCCCGCTGCCCGGCGCTAACGGTCGGCCACGCGGCCGCATCCTGCTCGTCGACGACAACGCCGATCTGCGCGACCACCTCAGCCGGCTGCTGCGCCCGCTCTGGGACGTCACCACCGCGGTCGACGGCCGGGCCGCGCTCGACCTGGCCGAGCAGCAGACGTTCGACCTGGTGCTGACCGACGTGATGATGCCCCGGCTCGACGGCTTCGGCCTGATCGCCGCCCTGCGCGGCGACGAGCGCACCCGGGACGTGCCGATCCTCGTGCTCACGGCCCGGGCCGGTGAGGAGGCATCCAGCGAGGGCCTCGCCGCGGGCGCCGACGACTACCTGGTCAAGCCCTTCTCGGCGCGCGACCTGACCGCGCGGGTCCGTTCCAACCTCGATCTCGGCCAGGCCCGCCGGCAGGTCCTCAGCCGGCTGCGCGGGCTGGTCGACACGGCCGCCGCGGTGAACACCGTGCGCACCACGGCCGAGGTGCTCGACGTCGCCGCTCAGCACGTGCGGGACATGGCGGCGGCCGGCCGGGTGGTGATCACCGTGCCCGGCGCGCGGGCCGAGGTGGACGGCGGCGCCGACCCGCGGGACCGGCCCGACGTCGTGCTGCCCCTGCCGGACACGTCCGGCGCGACCGTCGGCGAGCTGCGAGTGTGGTCGTCCCCGCAGGGCACCCTGGAACCGGCGGTGCTGACCCAGTTGGCCCGGCTCATCGGGCTGCGGCTGGAGAACGCGCGGCTCTACGAGGCCGAGCACCGGATCGCGACCACGCTGCAGCACAGCCTGCTTCCGCAGTCGCTGCCCCCGGTGCCGGGCGCGATCGTGGCCAGCCGCTACCTGCCGGGCAGCAGCGAGGCCGAGGTCGGCGGCGACTGGTACGACGTGATCCCCCGGCCGGACGATCAGCTCTTCCTGGTCATCGGCGACGTGGTCGGCAAGGGGGTGCAGGCGGCGGCCGGCATGGGACAGCTCCGCAACGCGCTGCGGGCGTACATCCTGGAGGGCTTCGACTGCGGGGCGGCACTGACCAGGCTCAACCGGCTCGTCGACAACCTCGGCCGGCGGCAATTCGCGACCGTGGTCTGCGTGCGCTTCGACCCCCGGGAACGGCGGGTGCACTTCTCGTCCGCCGGTCACCCGCCGCCGGTGCTCGTGTCGCCGGGCGAGCTGGGGTCGTTCCTCTACTCGACGGCGCTCGGCCCGCCGATCGGCGCGCTCTCCGACATCGAATACCCGACGCTCTCCGCCGATCTGCCGGCCAACGCTCGCCTGCTGCTCTACACCGACGGCCTGGTCGAGGACCGCGAGACCGGGATCGACGCCGGGTTCGCCGAGCTGACCGCCGACGTGGCGAAGCCGGCCGAGCACATCGAGGACCTGCTCGACACCCTGCTGGCCAAGGCGGCCCGGCGCTCGCGGCGCGACGACATCGCGCTGCTCGCGATGGAGGTGACCGAGCCGCGGGAGTTCGTGCTGCGGCTGGCGGCCGAGCCCACCGGGTTGAGCGTGCTGCGCCGCCGGCTGGAGGACTTCCTGACCGCGGGCGACGTGCCCGAGGCCGACATCTTCGACGTGATCGTGGCGGTGTCGGAGGCGGCGGCGAACGCGGTCGAACACCCGATCGAGCCGGCCGAACCGGTGGTCACGGTCGAGGCGTCGCTGGCCGACGATGCGGTGACCGTCACCGTGAGCGACACCGGGAGTTGGCGGCCGAGCATCGAAGGCGGCTTCCGCGGGCGCGGGCTGGCGCTGATCGGTGCGCTTACCGAGCTGTCGGTGGTGCGCTCGGAGCAAGGGACGTCGGTGACGCTGCGGCGTCCCCTCAGTCGCTGAGCCAGGGTTGCGTGGACAACCCGGCGATCTCGAGCACCCGGTGCACCTGGGACGAGGGGAGCACCGTCAGACGCTCGCCGTAATGCTCGGCGAGCTGCAGCAACGCGTGGATCGCGGCCGAGTCGAAGAAGGTGACCGCCCGCAGGTCGAGCGTGGCGGCGGGGGCGCCGTCCTTGGTGCCGGCCTGGACCATCGCCTCGGCGGTCGCCATGTCCACCTCGCCGGTGACGGTGACCACGACCCGGCCCGGCTCCACGGCCGCCGTGGCCGTGAAGTTCTGATCAGCCCGTTCTTGATCCACGTTGACACGATTACACAGGGGCCCGGAGGCGGCAAGAACCGGCGATCCGGCTCACGAATGCCGTTTTCGTGTGGGGGGCCGCCACATCCTGGACGCGAGCACTCGGCGATAGGCTGATCCCATGACCGTTCGCGCCCCTTTGAGCCAGGGAAAGCAGACGCCGCCGGGAAAGCAGACGCCCTGGCGGGCGGTTCCGGCGCAGATTGCTCGCCCCGAATACGTCGGCCAGAAGCGCCCGAAAGAGTGGCGGGGGTCGCACGTGCAGACCGCCGAGACCATCGAGAAGATGCGGATCGCCGGGCGGCTGGCGGCGCAGGCCACCCAGCTCGCCGGGGAGCACTGCAAGCCCGGGGTGACCACCGACGATATCGACCGGGTGGTGCACGAGTTCCTCTGCGACCACGGGGCCTACCCGTCGACGCTGGGCTACAAGGGCTTCCCCAAGTCGTGCTGCACGTCGCTCAACGAGGTGATCTGCCACGGCATCCCCGACTCGACCGTGCTCGAGGACGGCGACATCATCAACGTCGACGTCACGGCCTTCCTCAACGGGGTGCACGGCGACACCGACGCGACGTTCTGCGTCGGCGAGGTCGGCGAGGAGGCGCGGCTGCTGGTCGAGCGCACCCACGAGGCGATGATGCGGGGCATCAAGGCCGTCGCCCCGGGTCGCCCGATCAACGTGGTCGGCCGGGTCATCGAGTCGTATGCGCGGCGTTTCGGCTACGGCGTGGTGCGCGACTTCACCGGTCACGGCATCGGCGAGACGTTCCACTCCGGCCTCTACATCCCGCACTACGACAACCCGCGCCTCGAGACGGTGATGGAGACCGGCATGACCTTCACCATCGAGCCGATGATCACCCTCGGCACCTACGAGTACGAGATCTGGCGCGACGGGTGGACGGTGGTCACCAAGGACCGCCGGTGGACCGCCCAGTTCGAGCACACCCTGGTGGTCACCGACGACGGCTACGAGATCCTGACCCTGCCGTGACCTCGATACGCGAGCACCACCACGCCGACGTCTCCGGCGGGTGGCTGCGGGCGGCGACGTTCGGCGCGATGGACGGGCTGGTCACGAACATCGCGCTGATCGCCGGCGTGGGCGGTGCCGGGGTCGACCGGCACACCCTGATGCTCACGGGCGTGGCCGGCCTGGTCGCCGGGGCGATCTCGATGGGCCTCGGCGAATACACGAGTGTGCGCACCCAGAACGAGCAGATCGGCGCCGAGCTCGCCAAGGAACTGCGCGAGCTGACCGCCAACCCCGAGGGCGAGGCCGACGAGCAGGTCGCCCGGTGGGTCGCTCAAGGACTGCCCGAGTCGCTGGCCCGCCAGGTCGCCGACATCCTCAAGGAGCACCCCGAACAGGCCTTGCGGGTGCACGCGCAGGAGGAGCTCGGAGTGGTCCCCGACGAGTTGGCCAGCCCGTGGACGGCGGCCGGCTCCTCGTTCGTGTGTTTCGCGGTCGGCGCGCTGTTCCCGCTGATCACCATCCTGCTCGGCTTCGACAGCCTGGCGCTCGCGCTGGCGGTGGGCGGGCTCGGGCTGTTCGTCGCGGGCGCGGTCGTCGGGCGGTTCACCGAACGACCCTGGTGGCAGGGCGGACTGCGGCAACTCGTGCTGGGGGCGCTGGCGGCCGCGGCGACGTACGGGATCGGGGTCCTGATCGGCGTCGGTGCGAGCGGCTGATCACCTCACCCGACGAGCACGCCCAGGTGCCGTTGACCGAGCGGCCCCGGGCGGCCAGCTCCTCGGCCTGCGGCTTTGCGGACCGAGCCGATCTCCTGCCTGTCGGCGCCGGGCCGATATCTCCTGCCTGTCGGCTATCTCCTGCCTGTCGGCTATCTCCTGCCTGTCGGCGCCGGCCAATCCGGTGCGCTCGAGGAGAGGACCATCCTCGCTATTCGGGGCGTCCGGGAAAAGGCAGGGTCACCGGGCTGACCTCGGCCAGGCAGCGCCAACGGGTGGCTCGGACCGCCGCCTCGGTCATCGCGGCCAGCGCCGTCGCCCGGTCGTTCGCTCTGGTCACGGCGAGGACGGGACGCCACGACTGGGCGACGCCGTCCTCCACCTGGATCGCCAGCTTGAGTGCGCTCGGCCGGTCGGTCACCGGGTAGGGCAGCTCATAGCCCGCGGGCGACGGCGCCGAGCTGGCCTTGAGCTGGGACAGCCGGCCGACGAGGTAGTCACGGCGACCGCGGTGGGCCTGTTCGGCCGCGCGCGCCTCGGTCACGTCACCCTTGCTGACCAGGTGGACCCCGATCATTCCGTACGCGTAGATCGCGGCCTCCTCGGCGGCGAGCGCGGCACCGAGCTGAGGCGTTGTCCGCTCGGTCACCGCAGCGCCTCCGCGTGGGTGGCCCGGCAGGCGGCGATCGAGCCGATCAGAGCGGCCCGGTCGGCGCTCGCCGCCGTGCACGCCGCGACGGCGGTCCGCTGCGCCGTCTGCTCGGCCGCGCGCAGGTCGGCGACGGCCTCGGCGGCGCCCGCACCTGGGTCAGTGGTGCTCGCTCCCGCACTCGTGGACGGGAGCGACTTGCCGATGAGCCGGGACAACTCGGCGGCGTGGGCGCGGTGGTCGTCGGCCAGGGGAGTGAGGCGGGTGGCCAGGCCGGGCTGCGTCACGACCGCTCGATCGTAGGCGGCGGCGAGCGCCAGGGCCTCGTCGAGCAGCGGCTGCAGCGGGTCGGTCGTCTCGGGTGGTTTCGGCTCGTCGTCGAGGAGTCCGCAGCCGGCCAGCCCGGCGACCCCGAGGACGGCCGCGCCCGCCAGGACCCGCCGCCGGCTGTGTCCCGTCACACTCATCCGCACCGCGCCAGTCAACACCATGGGGTCGCCGCCGTGACCTGCGGATGGCGCGGAAACGGTGCGGCGGCGATCGAGTCCGCGAGCGAGCGCGTTACGCTCTGTCTCAGCCGCGGGGCACAACGGCCCGGTGGCGTAAAGTCGTATGTCTGTACTTTTGAGGAAAGGTCGAGCCCCGATGACGCAGCGTGGTCGCGCCGGTGCCCGGCCCGGGCAGGGTCCCGGAGCGCGCCGCCGCCGGGAAGACGAGGCGCCCCGCGTTCCCGCCGCCCCGCGCGTCGACGTGGTCGCCGCCCGGGCCCGGGTGCGCGCCGTGATCGAGCCCGTCGTCACCGAGGCCGGGTACGACCTCGAGGACGTCAGTGTCGCCCGGGCCGGCCGCCGGCACCTGGTGCGCGTCATGATCGACACCGATGGCGGCATCAGCCTCGACGACGTGGCGATCGTCTCGCGGGGCATCTCGGCCGCGCTCGACGCGGCCGAGGAGGCCGGCGGCGAGGTCGTCGCCGGCGAGTATCAGCTCGAGGTGGGTTCACCCGGCGTCGACCGGCCGCTGACCCTGCCGCGCCACTGGCGGCGCAACCGCGGCCGGCTGGTCGCGGTCAACGGGCTGACCGGCCGGATCGTCGAGACCGACGACGACGGCATCGTGCTCGACGTCGACGGCCGGCCCCGCGAGCTGCGCTACGACGAGCTGGGTCCGGGCAAGGTGCAGATCGAGTTCAAGCGGTTGGACGAGGCCGACTTCGGCGACGAGAACGACGACGACCAGAACGACGAAGACGACGAAGACGACCACGAAGGGGAGGGCGGGGAATGAACATCGACCTCGCGGCGCTGCGCGCCCTGGAGCGCGAGCGGGAGATCCCGTTCGATACGATTCTGGCGGCCATCGAGACGGCGCTGCTCACGGCATACCGACACACCGACGGCTCGCAGGGGCACGCCCGCGTCGAGATCGACCGCAAGAACGGGGTCGCATCGGTGCTGGCGCAGGAGCTCGACCCCGACGGCACCGTGGTGCGTGAGTGGGAGGACACCCCCCACGATTTCGGCCGCATCGCTGCGATGACCGCCAAGCAGGTCATCCTGCAGCGGCTGCGCGAGGCCACCGACGAGCAGCACTTCGGTGAGTACGCGGGCCGCGACGGAGACCTGGTCACCGGCATCGTGCAGGCCGACGCGGCTCGGGCCGAGAAGGGGATCGTCCTCGTCGACCTGGGCAAGATCGAGGCGGTGCTCCCGCAGTCCGAGCAGGTGCCCGGCGAGGCGCCCTACCAGCACGGTTCCCGGCTGCGGGCGATCGTGGTGCACGTGGCCAAGGGCTTCCGCGGCCCGCAGGTCACCCTGTCGCGCTCGCACCCGGCCCTGGTCAAGAAGATGTTCGCCCTCGAGGTCCCCGAGATCGCCGACGGGACCGTCGAGATCGCCGCGATCGCCCGTGAGGCGGGTCACCGCACCAAGATCGCGGTGCACTCGACCGTGCCCGGCGTGAACGCCAAGGGTGCCTGCATCGGCCCGATGGGCCAGCGCGTCCGGGCCGTCATGAGCGAGCTGCACGGCGAGAAGATCGACATCATCGACTGGTCGGAGGATCCGGCCCAGTTCGTCGGAAACGCGCTCTCACCGGCCAAGGCGCTGCGGGTCGAGGTGGTCGACGCGGCCACCCGCACGGCCCGCGTGACCGTGCCCGATTTCCAGCTCTCGCTGGCCATCGGCCGTGAGGGACAGAACGCCCGGCTCGCCGCCCGGCTCACCGGATGGCGCATCGACATCCGGCCGGACAACGAGCCCACCAGCCCCTCGGGCCGTTCGACGCCCACCGACCGCGATGCGGCCGAGGCAGGAAGCTGACCGGATACGCGTCCGGGACGTACGAGGGGTAGACTTCCTATGGTCGGTCCGACGCGCACTCATTCTGTTCGCACGTGCGTCGGTTGTCGCAAACGCGCACCGACCTCAGATCTGATTCGGTTCGTTGCGGCCGGCACCGGGGTTGACCTCCGGCTCCAGCCCGATCCGAGTCGCCGACTGCCGGGTCGGGGAGCGCATCTGCATCCTGATCCGGCTTGCTTCGCGCTGGCGGAGCGGCGCCGTGCCTTCGGGCGGGCGCTGCGACTCACCGGTGTCGCTGACACCGGGCTGCTCGCCGAGCATCTCCGTGTGGGCGTCGTGCCACGCGGAACTACCGATGGTGTGGCCACGGCGGCCACGTCACGACCTAGCAGGGTAGGACGACCTAGATGAGCACACGATGAAGTCCCTGAAATGACCAGGCTTCTAGTGCACGAGTGAGGTCGCTGCGGGTTCGGCTCGCACGACCTCGAAGTGAGGAGTGCAGTGCCAGGCAAGGCCCGCGTACACGAGCTCGCAAAGGAGCTCGGGGTCGACAGCAAGACCGTTCTCGCCAAGCTCAAAGAGATGGGCGAGTTCGTCAAATCCGCATCCAGCACGGTCGAGGCCCCGGTGGCCCGGCGGCTGCGTGGTGCCCTCGAGGCAGGTTCCGCTCCGGCGGCTCCCGCCGCGCCGGCACCCAGCGCACCCGCGCCCGCCGCCGCCCGTCCGGCTCCCACCAGCGCTCGGCCGCAGCCGCCGCGCCGGCCCACCGCTCCGGCCGCGGGAGCGCCCAGCGCTCCCACGTCCCCGGCGGCGCCGTCGCCCGGCCCGTTCGTGCGCCCCAAGCCGCCGGCTCCCGTCGGCCGTCCGGGCCCCACGCCCGGTCCGGTCGCCAAGCCGGCGAGTGCTCATGACATCGAGGTCGCGGCGGCCGAGGCTCGGGCCTCGGCGCTCAAGGCCGAGCAGGAGGCCGCGGTCAAGGCCGCACAGGCCGCCCGCACTCGCGACGCCGAGCGTCGCGCTCAGCAGCCGCCGATCGACAGCGGCACGCGTCCCCGCACACCGGGTCCCACCTCGGTTCCTCCGCGCCCGGGTTCTCCGGCCGCCCGGCCTGCCACTCCTGGCACGCCCGGTGGTCCGCGTCCCGGCCCGGCCGGTGGCGCCCCGCGTCCTCCGGCGCGCGGTCCCGGTAACAACCCGTTCGGTGTCTCCGGCGGTGGGTCTCGGCCCACGCCCGCCGGAATGCCCCGGCCTAACCAGCCCGGCATGCCGCCGCGGCCGAGCCCGGCGTCCATGCCGCCGCGGCCCAGCCCCGCGTCCATGCCGGCGCAGCGTCCGGCCGGTCCTGGCCGTGGCGGTCCCGGCGGTGGCGCCGGTCGTCCGGGCGGTCCCGGTGGGGCCGGCGGCGGCCGTGGCGGTCCCGGTGGCGGCGGTGGCGGTTTCCGTCCCGGTGGTGCCGGTGGTGGCGCCGGCGGTGGTGGCTACCGCGGCGGTGCCGGTGGTGGCGGCGGCGCGGGTGGCGGTTTCCGTCCCGGCGGTGCCGGTGGTGGCGCCGGTGGCGGTGGCTACCGCGGTGGCCCCGGTGGCGGTGCTCCGGCCGGCGGTGCTCCGGGTCGTCCCGGTGGCGGCGGTCGCGGTCGTGGCGGCGGTGCCGCGGGTGCCTTCGGGCGTCCGGGTGGCCGGCCGACCCGTGGCCGCAAGTCGAAGAAGCAGCGGCGTCAGGAGTTCGACAACCTGTCGGCGCCGCAGATGAGTTCGGGCGCTCCGCGTGGTCAGGGCCAGGAAATCCGGCTCTCCCGTGGCGCGTCGCTCTCCGACTTCGCCGACAAGATCAACGCGAACCCCGGTTCGCTGGTCCAGGAGATGTTCAACCTGGGCGAGATGGTGACCGCGACGCAGTCCTGCTCGGACGACACGCTCCAGCTGCTCGGTGAGCACCTGGGCTTCGACGTGCAGATCGTCAGCCCTGAGGACGAGGACCGTGAGCTGCTCGCGCAGTTCAACATCGACCTCGACGCCGCGGTGGACGTCGCCCGCCTGGTCAGCCGCCCACCGGTGGTGACCGTGATGGGTCACGTCGACCACGGTAAGACGAAGCTGCTCGACGCGATCCGCAAGACCAACGTGGTCGCCGGCGAGGCGGGTGGCATCACCCAGCACATCGGCGCCTACCAGGTGCACTACCCGCACAACGGCGAGGACCGGGCGATCACGTTCCTGGACACCCCGGGCCACGAGGCGTTCACCGCCATGCGTGCCCGTGGCGCCCAGGTGACCGACATCGTCATCCTGGTCGTGGCGGCCGACGACGGCGTCATGCCGCAGACGGTCGAGGCGTTGAACCACGCCAAGGCCGCTGAGGTGCCGATCGTGGTCGCGGTCAACAAGGTCGACAAGCCCGACGCCAACCCGGACAAGGTTCGTCAGCAGCTGACCGACTACGGTCTGCTCGCTGAGGAGTACGGCGGCGACACGATGTTCGTGAACGTGGCCGCCAAGCCCGGGATCGGCATCGACGAGCTGCTCGAGGCCGTGCTGCTGACCGCCGACGCGTCGCTGGAGCTGACCGCTCCGGTGGACGGGGCGGCCCAGGGCGCAGTCGTCGAGTCGCACCTCGACAAGGGTCGGGGTGCGGTGGCGACCGTGCTGGTGCAGAAGGGCACGCTGCGAGCCGGCGACTCGATCGTGGCGGGTGGCGCGCACGGCCGCGTCCGCGCCATGCTCGACGAGAACGGCAACCAGGTGGCCGAGGCGCTGCCGGCCCGTCCGGTCCTGGTGCTGGGTCTGACCTCGGTGCCGGGCGCGGGCGACACGTTCCTCGCCGGTGAGGACGACCGCACCGTTCGGCAGATCGCCGAGCAGCGGCAGGCCCGCCGTCGTGCCGCGAGCTTCGCGAACTCGCAGACCAAGGCGACCCTCGAGACGCTCATGGAGCAGCTCAAGGAGGGCGAGAAGACCTCGCTCACCCTGGTCATCAAGGGCGACTCGTCCGGTTCGGTCGAGGCCCTCGAGGACGCGCTGTTCAAGATCGAGATCCCGGACGAGATCCAGCTCAAGGTCATCCACCGCGGTGTCGGTGCGATTACCGAGAGCGACGTGAACCTGGCGTCGGCGTCCTCGGACTCGACCGCCACGATCATCGGCTTCAACGTCCGCGCCTCGAACAAGGTCAAGGACATGGCCGACCGGGCGAACGTGGAGATCCGCTACTACAGCGTGATCTACCAGGCCATCGAGGAGATCGAGGCCGCGCTCAAGGGTCTGCTCAAGCCGGAGTACGAGGAGGTCGAGCAGGGCACCGCGGAGATCCGCGAGGTCTTCCGCTCGTCCAAGATCGGCCTCATCGCCGGTACGCTGGTCCGCACCGGGCTCCTCCGCCGCAACGCCAAGGCCCGCATCCTGCGGGACGGCGTCGTGGTGGCCGAGAACGTCACGATCAGCTCGCTGCGCCGCTTCAAGGACGACGCGACCGAGGTCCGCGAGGGCTTCGAGTGTGGTCTGACGATGAGCGGCTTCGGCAGCCCGCAGGTCGGCGACGTGATCGAGACCTTCGAGATGCGCGAGAAGCCGCGCGCGTGACGAAGTAAGCAGTGCCCGAACGGCCCCGGTGCTCCCGAGCACCGGGGCCGTTTCGCTTTTCCGGTCCCCGGTCGGCAAAATGGCACCCATGTCCCGGTACGCCCTGCTGCTCGCACCCTCCGCCAATCGCGTCTATGCCGACCAGGCCGCTCGCCTGGCCCAAGCCGAACTGGCGGCCTTCCTCGGCTACCTCTCGGCCGGCTCCGACACCTCCGATCCCGCCTCGGTCCTGACGCTCGGCGGTGTCGAATACCTCGCGTTCGACGGCGACCTGAGCCCGCGGGACATCGCCTACCTGGCCAACCTGTCCGCCGCGTACGCGCTGTTCGAACGCGTCGAGGACGAGCTGCTGCGGCCCCTGACGCTGATGCCGCTGGCCCGCTACGACAGCGATCTGATCACCATCCCGAAGTACGCCGGCAAGACCAACGAGCAGTTCACCAAGCTTGTGCTCAACCTCACGCTGCTCGCCTCGGGGTCGGCCGACCGGATGCTCGACGGGCATCTCACGGTGCTCGACCCGCTGTCCGGCCGGGGCACCACGTTGAACCAGGCGCTGATGTACGGGTACGACGGCATCGGGATCGAGATCGACGGCAAGGACGTCGAGGCGTACAAGCTGTTCCTGCAGACCTGGCTCAAGCGCAAGCGCCTCAAGCACACCGCGGAGCTCGTTCCCGTACGCCGGCAGGGCAAGCGGGCCGCGCGCCGGATGGAGGTCACGCTCGCGGCCAGCAGGGACGACCACAAGGCCGGGGCGGTGCAGAAGCTCGTGGTGCTGCAGGCCGACACGACCCAGCTGGCGGGCCTGCTGCGCCCCGGGATCGCGGACGTGCTCGTCGGCGACCTGCCCTACGGGGTCACGCACGGCTCCTACGACGACGGCAGCGGCGGCATCTCGCGGCGTCCGTTGGACCTGCTGGAGCGGGCGGTGCCCCAGTGGCTGCCGCTGCTGCGGGCGGGCGGGGCGCTCGGCCTCTCCTGGAACACGAAGGTCGCGCGCCGTGAACTGGCCGAGGACATCCTGATCGCCAACGGCCTCGAGCTGGTGCCCCACCTGCCGCTGGATCACCGCGTGGACCAGGGCATCGAGCGGGACGTGCTGATCGCCCGCAAGATCGACTGAAGCCGGCCTGCCCGCCCGCACCCCTACCGCCTGCCTGCCCGCGCCCGCATCCCGGGTCCGGAAAACCGGCTGAGAGTTGTCGTACTCCCGCGGTAACCTTCGCGCCGATGTATACCGAGACCGCAGTGTTCGACCTGCTCCTGCCCGGCGACTCCCGCTCGCTGAAGCAGAAGCGTTCCTACGTCCGCCCGATCCTCGCGATGCTGAAGAAATACGAGGTCAGCGCCGCCGAGGTGGGCTTTCACGACCTGCACGGACGGGCCCAGATCGGGGTGGCGGTGGTGGCCGCCGAGCCGGAACAGGCCCGCGCCGTCATCGGCACCTGTGAGAACCAGGTGGCCGGTCGCCCCGAGATCGAGTTGCTGTCGGTCAAACGCCGCCGCTACGGCGACGACGACTGATGGGGACGTTCGGCCTTCGGGGCACCTGGGTAGGCTTCAGCAGTTAGGCGCGGGCGGTTTTTGGAACCCGCGGGAGCACAGTCGGAGGTGGGCGATATGTCGGACCCGGCCAAGACGCGTCGGCATGCTGAGCGCGTACGGGAACTGGTGGCGTCGCTGGTACGTGAGATCAAGGATCCCCGGCTCGGCATGGTGACCGTCACGGACGCGCGGATCACCGGCGATCTGCGCGAGGCGACGGTTTATTACACGGTGCTCGGCGACGAGACCGAGCAGGCGGCGACCAAGGCGGCTCTCGAGAGCGCCAAGGGCATGCTGCGCACGCGGGTGGGGCACGCGCTGGGCCTTCGGCACTCGCCGAGCCTGACGTTCGTGCTCGACAACGTGCTCGACCACGCCAAGGAGATCAACGACCTCCTCGCCGAGGCGCGTCTGCGTGACCAGGAGGTGCAGCGCCTCTCCGCCGGCAAGGACTACGCGGGCGAGGCCGACCCATACAAGAGCGACGAGGAAGAGGACGACGAGGGCGACAGCTCCGCCACCGAGCGGGTGGGCGCCCGCGAGGATCAGGAGTGACCTCGTCCGCCGCGGTGCGGTCCGGCGTGGAGCCGGGCCGCACCACCTCCACCCCGACCGCAGCGCCTGCGGTCGGCGACGGGTCCGTGGCCGAGGCTGATTGGGCGGCGGCGGTCGCGGCCGTGCGGGGCGTGCGGCTCGCCGACGAGGTGCTGCTGATCTGCCACGTGAACCCCGACGGGGACGCGCTCGGCAGCATGCTCGGGTTCGCCCTGGGGCTGCGCCGGCTCGGCTACACCCGATTGCGCGCGACCTTCCCCGGCGAGTTCGACGTTCCGGAGCCCTACCGCGCGCTCCCCGGCGTCGAGCTCTTGGTGCCCGAGCGGGAGGCATACCCGTCGCCCGCTCTGATCCTGATCTTCGATGTGGCCGCGGAGTCGCGCCTGGGCGGGCTGGTGGATCGGCTCGGCGGCGTCGCCCCCGTGGTCGTGCTCGACCATCACGCCTCGAACACCGACTTCGGCGACGTCAACCTGGTCGACCCGAGCGCGGCCGCGACCTCCGTCGTCGCCGACGAGTTGCTGAGCCGCCTGGGTGTCCCGCTCGACGCCGAGATCGCCGAGTGCCTCTACGTCGCGCTGACCACCGACACCGGCTCGTTCAAGTTCGTGCGTACGCCGTCGGTGCACACTCTGGCCGCGCGGTTGATCGCCACCGGCATCAGCCCCGCCGACATCGCCCGCCGGACCTTCGACACCCGCCCCTTCGGCGCGATGAAGCTGGCCGGCGAGGTCCTGGGCCGCGCGATCCTCGACCCGGCGGCGGCCGACGGGCGAGGCCTGGTCTGGACCTACGCCACGGCGGCCGACCTGGAACGCCACCAGCAGCGCCCCTACGTGCTCGACGCGTTGATCGACCCGATCCGGGCCGTCGCCGAGGCCGACGTGGCGGTCATCCTGAAGGAGCTGACCCCGGGCGCGTGGGCCGTCTCCCTGCGCTCCAAGGGCGGCGTCGACGTCGCCGCGGTCGCGGTCGCCCTGGGCGGCGGCGGGCATCGGCTGGCGGCCGGCTTCACCGCCTACGGCAGCCCCGACGACGTGATCGCTCAGATCCGTCCGCTCCTGGAGACCAATCTCTCCTGATCAGTCGCGCTGCTTTTCCGGGGTCGGGCCTTGCCTGACCCCGTTTTGCTGTCCGCCTAAGCGGCTGCGGGATGCGCCCTGGGCTGGCTGATCTTGTGTGTCTGCGCCTGGCGATCCCACGGCATGCGGGCCGGAACCTCGCTACCAGGGCCATTTCGGGTGTCGCGAATCGGATCAGCGTCTCGGTTCGTGGGAATCAGGCTCACGTTGGCGGAACTGAACGATAGTTTTGGTACCTGAACGGTGATTTGGTTTTGCGCGGTCGTGACCTTCGTTCGCGGCGAGACCTCGAGCCACCCGGGTCCACCGACTCGGGGTGCGTCACCAGTCGCCAAGTGCCCGGCGATCCCGGGTCCGGCCCATGTGGCGCCTGCTCGACCAATCCCAGGGACGCGTGTCGTCGCGCCGCGCCCACGCCCGCCGCGAAAGGACCGTGATCATGGCTGCCAAGCCGAAGCCCCAGAACACCGATGAAGCCCGCGAGCAGGCCCGCCGTGCCCTGCAGACCTCGATGGACACACGCCAGTAGGGTCGCGTAAGCACTCAGCTGTCTTGCAGTCCTTACGGCTGGGCGGGCATCATGCAATACCATGAGTCCGCCTGCCCAGCCGAACGCCGCCGCCGACCCAGGCCGCCGCAACCCGCCGACCGAGACTGAAACCGCGGCCGGCTCGCAGGCGTCGGCCGGCTTGCAAGCGTCGGCCGGCTCGCAGGCGTCGGGCCGACAGCACCCGGCCGGCTCGCAGGCCGTCTCGGCCAAGCGGATCGCGCAACTCGCGCTGCCCGCATTAGTCGTCCTGGCCGCCGAGCCGCTCTATGTACTCGTCGACACCGCGGTGGTCGGCCACCTCGGCCCGGTGCAGCTCGCGGCGGTCGCGATCGCCGGGACGATCATGTCCGTGGCCGCCTGGCTCGGCGCGCTCATGGCCTACGGCACCACCGGCCGGGCCGCTCGGCGCTTCGGTGCGGGCGACAGATCGGCGGCCGTCGCCGAGGGCGTCCAGTCCTCCTGGCTCGCGCTGGCAGTCGGCGTACTGCTGGCCCTGCTCGCTCAACCGCTCGCCGGACCGCTGGCCCAAGCCCTCTCGGGTGATCCGGCCACGGCGGAAGCTGCCGCCGACTGGCTGCGCGTCGCGGCCCTCGGAACACCCGGCCTCCTGCTCGCCGCCGCCGGGAACGGTTGGCTGCGCGGCGTCCAGGACACCCGGCGCCCGCTCTTCTTCGTGCTCGGCGCCAATGTCCTCTCGGCGATCCTCTGCCCGCTGCTCGTCTATCCGGCCGGTTGGGGTCTGATCGGCTCGGCTGTCGCCAACGTCGTGGCGCAGAGCGTCTCGGGCGGGTTCTTCCTCCACGCGCTCGTCCGCGAGACCACGCATCTGCGGCCCCGCCCGCAGATCATCCTGCAGCAGCTTCGCCTCGGTCGTGACCTGCTGATCCGGGGTGCCGCGTTCCAGGCCTGCTTCCTCTCGGCCACCGCCGTGGCGAGCCGGTTCGGGGTCGAGTCCGTGGGGGCCCACCAGATCGCGTTGCAGCTCTGGTTCTTCAGCGCCCTCGCCCTCGACGCCGTCGCCATCGCGGCCCAGTCGCTGGTCGGGGCGGCCCTCGGGGGCGGCAGCGTCGACGACGCGCACGCGGTGGCCCGGAAGGTCACCCTGGCCGGTGGGCTGGCCGGCATCGTCTTCGCGGGGCTGGCCGCGATGGGCGCCGGCACGATTCCCACCTGGTTCACCCCCGACCCCGGGGTGCACGCCCAGGTCGCGATCATCTGGCCCTGGTTCATCGGGCTGATGCCGTTCGCGGGGATCGTCTACGCGCTCGACGGGGTGCTGATCGGCGCCGGCGACGTGCGCTTCCTGCGGAACATCACGCTCGCGGCCGCCCTTCTCGGCTTCCTCCCGGCGATCTGGATCGCGTACTTCCTCGATCTCGGCCTGGGCGGCGTCTGGGCCGGACTGGCTCTGCTGATCCTGATCCGTTTCGGCACGACGGTGTGGCGCTGGCGCTCCGGCCGCTGGGCGGTCGTCGGGGTCACGCGCTGAACTCCTAAGGTGGTCCGGTGAGCGCGGACGGACTGATCGTGGTGGACAAGCCGGCGGGGATGACCTCGCACGACGTGGTGGCGCGCATCCGCCGCCTGGCCAAGACCCGGCGGGTGGGCCACGGTGGCACGCTCGACCCGATGGCGACCGGCGTGCTGATCATCGGGGTGAACCGGGCGACGCGCCTGCTTACCTACGTGATCGGGTCCGGGAAGAGCTACCTGGCGACGATGCGTCTCGGGCAGTCGACGATCACCGACGACGCCGAGGGCGAGGTCACGGCGACCGCGAGCGTCGAGGGCGTCACCGACGAGGCGATCCGGGCCGGGTTCGACGCGCAACGGGGCGAGATCGACCAGGTGCCGAGCGCGGTCAGTGCCATCAAGATCAACGGCGAGCGGGCCTACAAACGCGTACGCGACGGGGAGTCGGTCGAGATCCCGGCCCGCCGGGTCACGATCTCCCGCCTGGACGTGCTCGACATCCGGCGGACGGCGGAGTTCGTCGACATCGACGTCGACGTCACCTGCTCGTCCGGCACCTACATCCGCGCGATCGCTCGCGATCTCGGCTCGGTGCTCGGCGTCGGCGGCCACCTGACGGCCCTGCGCCGCACCGCGGTCGGCGGCCTGACGCTGGCCGAGGCCCGCACGCTCGAACAACTCGAAGAGGTCGCCCCCGCCGTGGTCACCCTCCCGGTGGCCGAGGCCGCCCGCCGGGCTTTTCCGCAGCGCGAGGCCACCTCGGACGAGGCGCGGACCCTCAGTCACGGCGGCCCGCTCACCCCGGTCGGCATCGGCGGCCCCTACGCGGTCTTCGGCCCGGCCGGCGAGCTGCTGGCCATCGTCTCCGAGCGCGACGGTCGAGCCCGCGCCGAGATAGTCCTCGCCCCAGCCTGAAGATCAACACCGCTGACGTACGCGACCTGACCGGCCCAGCCGAGCAGTACCGCTGATCGGCACTCACCCTCCGCGCGCCCGTTCCGGGCGGGCCCGTGGGTCATTGCGGGCGCGTCGACGCGCATCGCCCGGCCGGGCGAGATCGGCCGCCTGACCAGCCGCCGATACGCTGAGCCCCGGTATTCGGAGCGCCAGGAGGCAAAAGAATGCAGCGGTGGCGGGGGTTCGAGGCGGTGCCCGGCGGTTGGGGCCGGTCGGTGGTCACGATCGGGGTCTTCGACGGCGTGCACCGCGGCCACCAGGCGATCATCGGACACGCCGTGAAACGTGCCCGTGACCTGGGCCTGCAGTCGGTCGTCGTCACGTTCGACCCGCACCCGGCCGAGGTCGTGCGACCCGGTTCGCATCCGGCCGTGCTCACCGAGCCGATGCGCAAGGCCGAGCTCATCGAGGGGCTCGGCGTCGACGCCCTCTGCGTGGTGCCCTTCACGCCCGCGTTCTCGCAGCTCAGCCCCGAGGCGTTCGGGCATGATGTGCTCGTCGAGGCACTGCACGCCGCCGTCGTCGTGGTGGGGGACAACTTCCGCTTCGGGCATCGGGCCGCCGGCGACGTCACGCTGCTCGAACGGCTCGGGGTCCAGTTCGGCTTCACCGTCGAGGAAGCGCCCCTGGTCGCCGAGGACGGGCTGGTCTTCTCCTCGACGTACATCCGCAGTTGTGTCGATGCGGGGGACGTGCGCGCCGCCGCCGCCGCCCTGGGCCGGCCGCACCGCGTGGCCGGCGTGGTCGTCCGCGGCGATCAGCGGGGCCGCGAGCTCGGTTTCCCCACGGCCAACCTGATGGTGCACCGCTATGCCGCGGTCCCGGCCGACGGTGTCTACGCGGCCTGGCTGGTCCGGGGCGGCGAGCACGCCGCCCGGCTGCCCGCCAGTGTGTCGATCGGCACCAATCCGACGTTCTCGGGCCGCGAGCGCCGGGTCGAGGCCTACGTGCTCGACTTCTCCGGCGACCTTTACGGCGAGCGCGTCGGCCTCGACTTCGTGGCCCACATGCGGGAGCAGCGCACCTACGACGCCATCGAGCCGTTGGTGGCCCAGATCCGCGACGACGTCGAAGAGACCCGCGAGTTGCTTCGTTGACACCCTGGTAGGGTTGACACGACGTTGGCTTATCCAACGACCGGTCCCGCCTGCCTGCCCGACGCCGCGGGCCGCGGGGAAACCGCATGTCGCCGGCAACACAGAATTTCGGAGAGTATGGCGCTCGATCAAGAGACCAAAACCAAGATCATCGACGAGTACAAGGCGCAGGACGGCGACACCGGGTCGCCCGAGGTTCAGGTCGCGATGCTGACCAAGCGGATCGCCGATCTGACCGAGCACCTCAAGACGCACAAGCACGACCACCACAGCCGTCGTGGTCTGCTGCTGCTGGTCGGCCGTCGCCGCCGCCTGCTCAACTATGTCCAGAAGAAGGACATCGCGCGCTACCGGACGCTGATCGAGCGTCTCGGCCTGCGCCGCTGACTTGACCGGGGGAGTGGCCGACGGCCGCTCCCCCGAATTCAGCTGTAGCGAGTTACAGCACCCACGGACCCGCGCGGTACGCAGGCCAAGCCACCGGTCTCCGGTAGTGGTTCCCAAGACACTCGTCCTGGGCACTTCGATCGAAGACCGGCAGCCAAAAATCACCGCGCTGTGTAGACCGCCGGGTCCTCGACGAAGGAGTACCGCACCACCATGACAGAGCAGAACAACGCTCTCGGCACCGAATCTCGCACCGCCGTCATCGACAACGGGACGTTCGGCACCCGCGAGATCACCTTCTCCACCGGCCGGCTGGCCAAGCAGGCCGCCGGCTCGGTCATCGTTCAACTGGGCGACACCGTCGTCCTCTCGGCGACCACGGCGAGCAAGCAGCCGAAGGAGCACTTCGACTTCTTCCCGCTCACCGTCGACGTCGAGGAGCGGATGTACGCCGCGGGTCGCATCCCCGGCTCGTTCTTCCGTCGCGAGGGCCGCCCCAGCGAGGACGCGATCCTCACCTGCCGCCTGATCGACCGGCCGCTGCGCCCGTCGTTCACCAAGGGCCTGCGCAACGAGGTCCAGGTCGTCGAGACCATCCTCGCGCTCGACCCGGCCCACCCGTACGACGTGGTCGCCATGAACGGCGCCTCGTTGTCGACCAAGCTGTCCGGCCTGCCGTTCAGCGGCCCGATCGGCTCGACCCGCGTCGCGCACATCGACGGCCAGTGGGTCGCGTTCCCGACCCTCGACGAGCTCGAGCGGGCCACCTTCGACATGGTCGTCGCCGGCCGTGTCGTCGGCGAGGGGGACACCGCCGACGTCGCCATCATGATGGTCGAGGCCGAGGCCACCCCCAACGCGATCAAGCTGATCGCCGGGGGTGCCGGAGCGCCGACCGAGGAGGTCGTGGCGAGCGGTCTCGAGGCCGCCAAGCCCGCCATCCGCGAGCTGTGCCGCGCGCAGAGCGAGCTGGCCGCGATCGCCTCGAAGCCGGCCGTCGAGTTCCCGGTCTTCCTCGATTACCAGGAAGACGTCTTCTCGGCCGTGTCCGAGGCTGTCCGCGAGGAGACCGCCGAGGCTCTCAAGATCGCTGCCAAGCAGGAGCGCGAAGAGGCCCTCGACCTGGTCAAGGCCAAGGCGCACGACCTTCTCGACGACCGCTTCGAGGGCCGCGAGAAGGAGATCAGCGCCGCCTTCCGGTCGCTCACCAAGTCCGAGGTGCGCCAGCGCGTGCTGCGCGACCAGGTCCGCATCGACGGCCGTGGCCCGCGTGACATCCGTCCGCTGAGCGCGCAGGTCGGGGTGCTGCCCCGGGTGCACGGCTCGGCGCTCTTCGAGCGGGGCGAGACCCAGATCCTGGGCGTCACCACGCTGAACATGCTGCGCATGGAGCAGACGCTCGACACCCTGGCGCCGGAGAAGTCCAAGCGCTACATGCACAACTACAACTTCCCGCCGTACTCGACCGGTGAGACCGGCCGGGTGGGCTCGCCGAAGCGCCGCGAGATCGGTCACGGCGCGCTGGCCGAGCGGGCGCTCGTCCCGGTGCTGCCGGCGCGCGAGGAATTCCCGTACGCGATCCGCCAGGTCTCCGAGGCGCTGGGCTCGAACGGCTCGACGTCGATGGGCTCGGTCTGCGCCTCGACGTTGTCGCTGCTGAGCGCCGGTGTGCCGCTGAAGGCCCCGGTCGCCGGCATCGCGATGGGCCTGATCTCGGACGAGGTCGACGGCAAGACGCAGTACGTCGCCCTGACCGACATCCTGGGCGCCGAGGACGCGTTCGGTGACATGGACTTCAAGGTCGCCGGCACCAGCGACTTCGTCACCGCGCTGCAGCTCGACACCAAGCTCGACGGCATCCCGTCGGACGTGCTCGCCGGTGCCCTGCAGCAGGCGCACGACGCCCGCACCGCGATCCTCGAGGTCATGGAGGCGGCGATCAACGCCCCGGCCGAGATGTCGGAGTTCGCCCCGCGCGTCACCTCCGTCAAGATCCCGGTCGACAAGATCGGCATGGTGATCGGCCCGAAGGGCCAGACCATCAACGCGATCCAGGACGAGACCGGCGCCGACATCTCCATCGAGGACGACGGCACGATCTACGTCGGCGCGACCAACGGCCCGTCCGCCGAGGCCGCGGTCGAGCGGATCAACGCGATCGCCAACCCGACGCTGCCGAAGATGGGCGACAAGTTCCTCGGCACCGTGGTGAAGACCGCCGCGTTCGGCGCCTTCATCTCGCTGCTGCCCGGCCGTGACGGCCTGCTGCACATCTCCAAGGTGGGCGACGGCAAGCGGGTCGACAAGGTCGAGGACTTCCTCAACGTCGGCGACAAGGTCGAGGTCTCCATCGCGGACATCGACGCTCGCGGCAAGATCTACCTCGACAAGGTCCGCCCCGAGGGCGCCGAGGCTCCGGCGGCTGCTCCGGCCGCTCCGGCCGCCGCCGGTGAGGACGGCCGCCCGCCGCGGGAGCCCCGCGAGTCACGTGGTGAGGGCGGCGGCGAGCCCCGTCGTCGTCGGCAGCGTCCCGCCGGGGAGCGTCCCGCCGGTGAGCGCCGCGAGTAACGAACAGTGACAACAAGTTCGCGCGGGCCGGCCGGAAAGCCGGCCCGCGCTTCTACCTCCACACTGTCCGACGGCGTGAAACGCACGACCCTCCCCAGCGGGCTGCGGATCGTCACCGAGTCGATCCCGACCACCCGCAGCGCCGCGGTCGGCGTGTGGGTGGGCATCGGCTCGCGCGACGAGGCGCCGGGCATGTCCGGCGCCTCGCACTTCCTCGAGCACCTGCTCTTCAAGGGCACCCCGAAGCGCACCGCGCTGCAGATCTCCGCCGAGATCGAGGCAGTGGGCGGCGAGACCAACGCCTTCACCACGAAGGAATACACCTGCTATTACGCGCGGGTGCTCGACGCCGACCTGCCGCTCGCGGTCGACGTGCTCTGTGACGCGGTGGCCGACTCGATCATCGCGCCGGCCGACGTCGAGACCGAGCGCGGCGTGATCCTCGAAGAGATCGCCATGCACGAGGACGAGCCCGGCGACGAGGTGCACGACATCTTCACCGAGGCGATCTTCGGCACGCACCCGCTCGGCCGGCTGATCTCGGGGACCGAGGAATCGATCACCCCGATGACCCGGAACCAGATCAACGGGTTCTACCGGCGGCGCTACACCGCGCCGCACATCGTCGTCGCGGCCGCGGGCAACCTCGACCACGCGGCGGTCGTCCGCCTGGTCCGCAAGGCTCTGGCCGGCACGGCGCTCGACTCGGGTCCGGCCGAGCCGGCCGCTCCCCGGGCGGGCTCCAAGCGGGTACCGACCCAGAAGCCGCACACCGTGGTGCGCAATCGCGACACCGAGCAGGGTCACCTCGTACTCGGGGGGATCGGTATCGGCCGGGTCGACGAGCGCCGCTTCGCCCTGGGCGTGCTCAACAACGTGCTCGGCGGCGGCATGTCCAGCCGGCTTTTCCAGGAGATCCGGGAGAAACGCGGGCTGGCCTACTCGGTCTACTCCTACGCGAGCCAGTACGCGGACGCCGGCCTGTTCGGCGTCTACGCCGGCTGTGCGCCCGGCAAGGTGGAGGAGGTTCTCGACCTCGTCCGCACCGAACTCGACCAGGTGGCGACCAAGGGTGTCAGCGCCGAGGAGATCGCCCGGGGCAAGGGCATGGCCAAGGGCGCGTACGTGCTGGGTCTCGAGGACACCGGCTCGCGGATGAGCCGCCTGGCCAAGTCCGAGCTTCTCTACGGCGATCTGATGTCGGTCGACGACCTGCTGGCCCGGGTCGACGCGGTCACCCCCGACGAGGTGAACGCCGTGGCGGCCGAGATGCTGTCCCAGCCGATGTCACTGGCTGTGGTCGGACCCTTCGACGAGTCGGCGTTCGAGACGCACCGCTAACCTTGGACCCCGTGACGACGCTGGAGACCCCGCTGCCGCCCGCCCCCGTGGTGACCCCTGATCAGCGCAAGCGCCGGATCATCGGCATCACGGTCTGGGCGGCGGTCTTCGCGGTGTTCGTGTGGCTGGTCGGGGTGCCGACCAGCGATCCCCTCACCGCGTTCGGCTGGCTGTGGTTGGCCACGATCGCCTGGCGCAACTATCTGCCGTGGCGCGAGCATCTGCTCTTCCTGCGCGACTGGCTGCCGGTCGTACTGCTGCTGGTCTTCTACAACGTGTCCCGCGGCGCGGCCGACAAGCTTTTCGCGCCGCACGTCCACTTCATGATCGACGCGGACCAGGACCTGTTCGGCTGGCTCACCGGCGGCCGCATCCCCACGATCTGGCTCCAGCAGCACCTGTACGACGCGAACCACGTGCCCTGGTGGGAAGTGGTGACGACGCTCGTCTACATCTCCCACTTCCTCACCGTGCCGACCGTTGCCGTGGTCCTCTGGGTGCGCAGCCGTCAGCTCTCGTACCGGTTCCTGCGCCGCTGGATCACCCTGAGCATGGCCGGCCTGATCACGTACTTCCTCTACCCGGCGGCGCCGCCCTGGTGGGCGTGGGAGCACCACTATCTCGCCGAGAAGGTGGTCCGTTTCTCGTCGCGCGGGCTCGACGTGCTCGGGCTGCACGGCGCGGGCAACACCTTGAACGCGCTGCAGGCCGACCAGTCGAACCCGGTTGCCGCCATGCCGTCGCTGCACACGGCGTACGCGATGATGGCCGTCGCCTTCTTCCTGCCGATGGTGCGCAAACGGTGGTGGCCGGTGCTGCTCGCCTATCCGCTGGCGATGACGTTCACGCTCGTCTACACGGGCGAGCACTACGTCATCGACGTACTCGTGGGCTGGTTGTATGTTGCCGTGGTCTTCCTGGTCGTGGGCCTGGCAGAGCGCTGGTGGGAGCGCCGTCGCGGTGCGTTAAATTATTCGGGTGACTCAGCAGCCTGATTCGATCCGCGTCGGCGTTCTCGGAGCTCGGGGGCGCATGGGCCTCGAGGTGTGCAAGGCGGTCGACGCCGCCGACGACATGGAACTCGTCGCCGTGGTCGACCAGGGGGACGAGCTCGTCAAGTTCGCCGACGCCGGGGCCCAGGTCTTCGTCGACTTCACCACGCCCGACGTGGTCATGGAAAACCTGCACTGGGCCGTCGACCAGGGCATCAACATGGTCATCGGCACCACCGGCTTCACTGAGCAGCGCCTCACCCAGGTGCGCGAGTGGATCGCCGACAAGCCCGGCGTCGGCGTGCTGATCGCGCCCAACTTCGGCCTCGGCGCGGTGCTGATGATGCAGTTCGCCGCCCGCGCCGCGCGTTACTTCGAGTCCGTCGAGATCATCGAGCAGCACCACCCGCGCAAGCTGGACGCGCCGAGCGGCACGTCGACACACACCGCGCGGCTGATCGCGCGCGCCCGGGCCGACGCGGGTCTCGGCCCGATGCCCGACGCCACCAAGGACGAGGTCGACGGCGCCCGGGGGGCGGAGATCGACGGCGTCCGCGTCCACTCGGTGCGCGCCGCCGGTCTCGTCGCCCACCAGGAAGTGCTGTTCGGTTCGCTCGGCGAGACACTCACCATCCGCCACGACTCACTCGACCGGGTGTCCTTCATGCCCGGCGTCCTGCTCGGCGTCCGCAAGATCCGCCAGCGCCCGGGCCTGACCGTCGGCCTGGACAGCTTCCTCGATTGAGATCGCGGCAGCCTGCCCTTTCCAGCGCTAGTTTGCCCGCGAAGGGCGCCGCGGCAGCGGACAAGGGTTAGTTTGTTCTGCAGTGAGCCAGCTTTCCGTGCGCGGCCGCCAGGCCCGGGTGCTCGTCGCCCTGTTGGCCGGGGCGCTGCTGCTCGCCGGCACCCTGTGGGGCACCGACGACAACTTCCCGTTCGGGCCGTTCCGCATGTATTCCACGGCGCCCGACCCGAACGGGGCGGCCCGCGACACCCGGGTGGAAGGCGTCGACGCCAACGGCCGCACGGTGGCGATCACCGAGGGCAACAGTGGCATCCGGCGGGCCGAGATCGAGGGCCAGCAGCAGGCGTACGTCGATGACCCGTCCCGCCTGGGCCGGGTCGCCGCGGCGTACGAGGAACACTCGCCGGCCGCGGCGCCCCTGCGCACGGTGCGGATCGTGGTGCGCTGGCACGGCATCGAACACGCCCGGCCCACCGGCAACTCGTACGACGAGATCGTCGCGGAGTGGACCCGCTGATGAAGTGGCTCTTCGCGCCGGTCCCGCTGGGCCGGGTCGCCGCCTTCCGCACGACCGTCTACCTCTTCGTGGCGCTGGACCTGACGGTCTTCACGCCGTGGGTGCGCTCGCACGCCAACCTCCCCGGCGACCTCTACGAGCCGCTGCTGGTCGGCCGGATCCTGCACCTGCCGACCCCGACCCACCTGCTGGTGTGGGCGGTGTTCTGGGCGCTGATCGGGCTCGCCCTGGCCGCCGCGACCGGCCGGGCACCGCGCATCCTGGGCTGGGCGGTCTTCGCGCTCTACGCGGAGTGGATGGTCATCGCGATGAGTTACGGCAAGGTCGACCACGACCGGGTCGGGCTGCTGGTGGCGCTAGCGATCCTGCCGACGGTCGGGCACGCGCGCTTCGGCGACCGCACGCTCTCGGAGGCTGCCGGCTGGGCGCTGCGAGTCACCCAGATCGTCGCCGTCTGCACGTACTTCCTGGCCGCCTGGGCCAAACTCCGCTTCGGCGGTTTCGGCTGGGCCACCAGCGCGGTCCTGGCCCAAGCGATCATCCGCCGCGGCACCTGGCTGGCCGACGAGATCGCCGTGATCCCCGGCCTGCTGATCGTCGCTCAGATCGGCATCATCCTCGTCGAGCTGCTGAGCCCCCTGATCTTCGCCGTCCCGCAACGACGGCGCTGGATCGGCGTGGTGTTCTTCTCCTCGTTCCACCTGGTGACGTTCTCGATGATCACAATCTCGTTCGCGCCCCACCTGGTCGCGCTGACGAGCTTCCTCCCGCTCGAACGCCTCCGTCCCCTCGAACGCCTGCGCCTCCGGCTGACCCACTCCAAGGCCCCCCAACCCAACCCGACCACGTAATCCCCGTCGCGATGCCTTTCGCGCGGACGGGTGCTGCGGGGGGACTAGGCCGTGTCTCGTGGATCTTGGGATGATCTGGGTGGATCTTGGGATGATCTGAGGGATGTGTCGGTGTTGAACCCAGACGTATGAGCGCACGATTCGAACTCACCGATGCCGAGTGGGACCTGC
>Ga0247781_1000015_pt1 | contig 46358 bp, 41 predicted proteins | sample UWRJL184509B5_FD_179922 | JGI IMG/M metagenome (GOLD analysis project Ga0247781, IMG submission 179922) | Plant litter microbial communities from Arlington Agricultural Research Station in Wisconsin, United States - UWRJ-L184-509B-5 | ecosystem: Environmental > Terrestrial > Plant litter >...
CGAGCGCATGCCGGCGCCGATCAGCGAAACCTTGCCGACGTGGTCGTCGAAGAGCAGGCTCTTGAACTTGATCTGCTCCTTGATCTTGTCGAGCGCGGCCATCGCGGTGGGGCCGTCCGCCTTCGGCAGGGTGAAGGAGATGTCGGTGCGCCCGGTGCCCTCGGTCGACACGTTCTGCACGATCATGTCGATGTTGATCTCGGCCTGGGCGACCGTGTCGAAGATGCGACCGGCGGAACCGGGCTCGTCGGGCACGCCCACGATCGTGATCTTGGCTTCGCTCCGGTCGTGCGCGACTCCGGTGATGAGCGCTTGTTCCACGGCAGGATCCTCCATAGAGCCGGTGACCAGGGTGCCGGGCTTGTTCGAGTAGGACGAGCGTACGTGGATCGGCACCTTGAAGCGGCGTGCGTACTCCACGCATCGCAACATCAGCACCTTCGCCCCACCCGCGGCCAGCTCGAGCATCTCCTCGTAGGTGATCTGCTTGATGTGCCGGGCGTCGGGGACGATCCGCGGGTCGGCGGTGAAGACGCCGTCCACATCGGTGTAGATCTCGCAGACATCGGCGTGCAGAGCGGCCGCGAGGGCCACGGCCGTCGTGTCGGAGCCGCCGCGGCCGAGCGTCGTGATGTCCTTCGTGTCCTGCGAGACGCCCTGGAAGCCGGCGACGATGGCGATCGCGCCCTCGTCGAGCGCGCTGCGCAGCCGGCCCGGCGTGACGTCGATGATGCGCGCCTTGCCGTGGGTCGAGGTGGTCAGCACACCGGCCTGCGAACCCGTGTAGGAGCGAGCCTCGTAGCCGAGGTTGTGGATCGCCATCGCGAGCAGCGCCATCGAGATGCGCTCGCCCGAGGTGAGCAGCATGTCGAGCTCACGGCCGGGCGGCAGCGGGCTGACCTGGTTTGCCAGGTCCATGAGCTCGTCGGTGGTGTCGCCCATCGCGGAGACCACGACCACCACGTCGTCGCCGCCCTTGCGGGCTGCGACGATCCGCTCGGCGACGCGCTTGATGCGCTCGGCGGTCGCGACCGACGAGCCACCGTACTTCTGCACCACCAGTGCCACGGCGAAACCCAATCCTTCGGCTGTGCGTACCGGCCAGGCCGGTCGAAAACCAATCCTTCGGCTGTGCCTGCCGGCCAGGCCGGTCAGGACAATCGCCACCACAGTAGCCGCGCCCCTACCCGGCTCCGACAGACGATCCCAGATTCCGGCCGCCGGGGAAACGGACACGCGCGACACGCCGAAGCGCGATCGGGGCCGCCGCCGGGGCGTTACGGCCGATGGAGGCGAGAATGTCTCGGTGCGCCCAAGCTCGATGCCCCGACGACGACTGGCCGCCTTCCGTCCGATTGTGGCGGCCTGCGCCGCCTTGGTCCTGACGGGCGTCGCGGCCTGCGCCGACGCGCCCGCCGACGCTCCACCGGCCTCGAGCGCGCCCGCACCCGAGGCCACCTCGCAGGCCCGCGGCGAGCTGGCCGCCCGGGCGGCGTTGGCGATGGACAAGGCGTACGCGGCTCTCTACTCCCTCGACGACGGCCGGGGCCGGCCCCGCAACGTGGTCGCCACGGTGGGCCGGGACGGCACCTGGCGGGTCGACGTGAGCGGCGGAGCGCTGGGTGGCACGGCCGACGTGAGCATCGTCTCGACAGCGGCCGGCGTCTACCAGTGCACCCTCGGCTCGCAGGCCAACCCGATAACTCCCACCTGCGTGCAGGTCGCCAAGCCGGGCAAGCGCGTCCCCGCCGAGTACGACCCCAAGGTGCAGCACCTCTTCCGCCAGTGGCTCACGGTCTTCACCGACCGGCAGGCCGGTCTGGCCGTCACCCAGGTCCAGCCACTGGCCGGCGCGAAGGGTAGTTGCTTCTCGGTCGACTCGATCTCGGCCTCGCTGGCCGACCCGGTCGACGTCGGCATCTACTGCTACGCCGACGACGGGGTGCTGACCGCGGCCCGGGTCGACTTCGGCGCGATCAAGATCGTGAGCCAGATCGACGGGCCGGCCACTGTGCCTCTGCCGGGCGTCGACACGGGCGGGGCGCCGATGGGGATGGACGCCCTCCCACCACCGCCGCCGGTCGTTCAGCCTTCCGGAGTCGTACCCTCGTCCTGAGGTTCCCACTATCCGGGCGAGCGGCTGGTAACGGCCCAATCGATCACGTAGGGTCATTTTTGATATGTGGCACGGACTCCTCCTTCGCTGCCGCGACGAGGCCCCATCCCAGGCCGGCACCTCGTCGCGGAGTTGACGCGCGCCGCCTGCTCGTCTCGTCCTCTCCTTGGAGCAGCCCACATGTCCAGTCCTTTCACGTCGCAGCGCGCCAGCACAATGCCGTTCGAGCGCTACGTCCCCTATGCGAAGCAGTTCGCCGTCGATCTGACCGACCGCCAATGGCCGGCCCGCCGGGTCGAGACCGCCCCGCGCTGGTGCGCAGTCGACCTGCGCGACGGCAACCAGGCCCTGATCGACCCGATGTCCCCCGAGCGCAAGCGCCGCATGTTCATGCTGCTGGTGCAGATGGGCTACAAGGAGATCGAGGTCGGCTTCCCGGCCGCCAGCCAGACCGACTTCGACTTCGTCCGCCAGCTCATCGAGCAGGACCTGATCCCCGACGACGTCACGATCCAGGTGCTGGTGCAGTGCCGTGAGCACCTGATCAACCGCACGTTCGAGTCGATCCGTGGCGCCAAGCGCGCGATCGTGCACTTTTACAACTCGACGTCGACGCTGCAGCGCCGGGTGGTCTTCGGGCTGGACAAGGACGGCATCACCGACATCGCCACCACCGGGGCGCGGCTCTGCCAGAAGTACGCCGAGATCCACACCCCGGACACCGAGATCTTCTACGAGTACTCGCCGGAGTCCTACACGGGCACCGAGCTGGATTACGCGCTGGAGATCTGCTCCGCGGTGATCGACGTCATCGACCCGACGCCCGACCGGCCGCTGATCATCAACCTGCCGGCCACGGTCGAGATGGCCACCCCGAACGTGTACGCCGACTCGATCGAGTGGATGCACCGGCACCTGCCCCGGCGCGAGTCGGTCGTGCTCTCGCTGCACCCGCACAACGATCGCGGCACCGCGGTGGCCGCCGCCGAGCTGGGCCTGCTGGCCGGCGCCGACCGCATTGAGGGCTGCCTGTTCGGCAACGGCGAGCGCACCGGCAACGTCGACCTGGTCACCCTGGGCCTGAACCTGTTCTCGCAGGGCATCGACCCGATGATCGACTTCTCCGACATCGACGAGATCAAGCGCGCTGTCGAATACTGCAACCAACTGCCCGTGCACGAACGCCACCCGTACGTCGGAGATCTGGTCTACACCGCCTTCTCGGGCTCGCACCAGGACGCGATCAAGAAGGGCTTCGCCGCCCTGCAGGCCGATGCGGACGCCGCCGGTGTGGAGATCGAGAAGGTCACCTGGGGCGTGCCCTACCTGCCGATCGACCCCAAGGACCTCGGCCGCAACTACGAGGCCGTCATCCGGGTCAACTCGCAGTCCGGCAAGGGCGGGGTGGCATACATCATGAAGGAGGAGCACAAGCTCGACATGCCGCGGCGGCTGCAGATCGAGTTCTCCGGCGTGGTGCAGCACCACACCGACGTCGAGGGCGGCGAGGTCAGCCCGCAGGAGATGTGGGACATCTTCGCCGGCGAATACCTGGTCGACCACCAGACGTCGACCGCGTTCCAGATCGCCGACTACAGCACGTCCATCCGCGACGGCAAGGTCGAGATCGACGTCGAGATCTTCCACCGTGGTCAGCGGCGCCCGCTGGTCGGCGTCGGCAACGGCCCGATCGACGCGTTCGTGCAGGCCATCGAGCCGCTGGGGATCGCCGTGCGGGTGCTGGACTACAACGAGCACGCGCTCACCTCGGGTGGCGACGCGCAGGCCGCAGCGTACGTCGAGGTCGAGGTCGGCGACCGTACGGTGTGGGGTGTCGGCATCGACGCGAACATCGTGAGCGCCTCGATCAAGGCAGTCACCAGCGCGATCAACCGCGCTCGCTGAGCATTCCCGGTCCGCGCGCCGCCCTCCGGACGGGACGGCGGCGCGCGGAAGGATCCGCCCACGGATGACGACTCGGGCAGAACGGGCGCACTCCTTCTACTCTGGGACATGTGCTCCCACGTACCCCCCTGATCCTGGCCACCGCCCTCCTCGCTCTCGCCGGCTGTGCGGGCGTCTCCCCCCAGCCCGGCGACCCCGGATCCGGCTCCACCAAGGACGTCACGACCGCCACCAGCCAGCTCGACGAGTTGACCGTGGTGACCAAGACCGGGTCGATGAGCGGCTACAAGCGCGAGAACTTCCCGCACTGGCGCAGCACCGGCAGCAACTGCGACGTCCGCGACTCGGTGCTCAAACGCGACGGGACGAACGTCAAGACCTCCGGTTGCAACGTCGTCGCCGGCTCCTGGAACAGCCTCTACGACGGCAAGGTCCTGGACGCCCCGACCAAGGTCGACATCGATCACATGGTGCCGCTGGCCAACGCGTGGCGCTCGGGCGCTGCGAAGTGGAGCACCGACGAGCGCGAGGAGTTCGCCAACGACCTCGACGATCCGCAGCTGATCGCGGTGTCGGCCAACTCCAACCGGTCGAAGGGCGACCAGGACCCGTCCACCTGGAAACCCACGGATGCCAGCAGCTGGTGCGAGTATGCGCAAGACTGGGTGACGGTGAAATCCAAGTGGAAGCTGACGGTCACCGTCAAGGAGAAGGCCGCGCTCAAGGACATGTTGGAGAAGTGCTGATGACGACGCCGTCACCGACCGCCGACGCTGAACCGGCTGCTGAACCGGCTGCTGAACCGGCGTCTGCCGCGCCCGCGCCGCCCACCACCGACATCGTCGCCGGCCCCGGCGGCGTGATGACCGACGAGGTGGGCGTCGTGACGGGCGACCTGACGCTGCGCACCGAGGTCGACGGCTACGACGTCGCCGTCCACGTCCAGTACAAGGACGCCGACGAGTGGTACACGGTGACCGGCGCCAAGGCGCCGCTGCACGACCCGGCCGACGCCGACGCGATCCACGCTGTCGCGGTGGGCATCCTGAACCGTCCGGAAGGTTGATTCGGAGCAGCAGCAGGTGCACTGATCCAAAAGAACGGCCGCTCCGATCTCGGAGCGGCCGTTCTTTCGTGTGCGTGGATCAGGCCGGCGTCACGGCCGAGTGGCGACCCACCACCACCTCGTCCTCGACCACCGGGAAGTGGCACGCGGTGAGGTGCGACTCCGGGTCGTCGAGCCGGGTGACCAGCGGCGGCTCCTCCGTGGCGCAGATGTCCTGCGCCTTCCAGCAGCGGGTGCGGAACCGGCAGCCGGACGGCGGGTTGATCGGGCTGGGCACGTCGCCGGTGAGGAGCACCCGGTTCCGTTGCGCGCGGTCACGCCGCGCCGGGTCCGGCACCGGCACCGCCGACATCAGGGCGACCGTGTACGGGTGGCGCGGGTTCTTGTAGAGGTCGTCGCGCTCGGCGATCTCCACGACCTTGCCCAGGTACATGACCGCGACCCGGTCCGAGATGTGCCGCACCACGGACAGGTCGTGCGCGATGAACACGTACGTCAGGTCGAACTCGCGCTGCAGATCGTCGAGCAGGTTCACGACCTGGGCCTGGATCGACACGTCGAGCGCGGAGACCGGCTCGTCGGCGACGATCAGCTTGGGCCGCAGGGCGATCGCCCGCGCGATGCCGATACGCTGCCGCTGACCGCCCGAGAACTCGTGCGGGTAGCGGTTGTAGTGCTCGGGGTTGAGGCCGACCAGCTCCAGCAGCTCCTGCACGGCCTTCTTGAGGCCCTGTGGGGTCGGGATCTTCTGGATCTGCAACGGCGCCGAGACGATCGTGCCGACCGTGTGCCGCGGGTTCAGGGACGAGTACGGGTCCTGGAAGATCATCTGCACGTCGCGGTGCAGCTGGCGCAGGTTGTTCACCGACTTGTGCGAGATGTCCTCGCCCTCGAAGGTGATCTTGCCAGCGGTCGGCTCAAGGATCCGGGTGAAGAGCCGGCCCGTGGTGGACTTGCCACAGCCGGACTCGCCGACCAGGCCCAGCGTCTCACCGGCGCGCACCTGGAGGTCGATGCCGTCGACCGCGCGGACCGCGCCGGACTGGCGTCGGAGCAGGCCCTTGGTGATCGGGAAGTGCTTTTCGAGCCCCGACACCTCGAGCAAGGTCTCGCTCATCTTGATTTACTCCGCTCAGAGGTTCGGGAGAACTTCCTGCTGGAAGATCCGAGTACGGTCCTCCTGGGGCAGGTGGCAGGCGACCTTGTGCGTGTCGCCACGCAGCAGGGGCACCTCGGTGAACGACCGGTTGCCGTTGCGCCCGGCGTACGGGCAGCGCGGGTGGAAGGCGCACCCGCTCGGCAGGTTGATCAGGCTCGGCGGTGAGCCCTTGACCGGGTTGAGTCGCTCGCGCACGTCCCGATCGAGACGCGGCATCGAGCCGAGCAGACCCCAGGTGTACGGGTGCTGCGGGTTCTGGAAGACGTCGAGCGCCGGACCCTTCTCGATCACCCGGCCGCCGTACATCACGAGGACGTCGTCGGCGAGCTCGGCCACCACGCCGAGGTCGTGGGTGATCATGATGACCGCGGAGCCGAACTCCTCCTGCAGGTCACGAATCAGGTCGAGGATCTGCGCCTGCACCGTTACGTCGAGGGCCGTGGTCGGCTCGTCGGCGATCAGCAGCTTCGGGTCGTTGACCAGCGCCATCGCGATCATCGCGCGCTGCCGCATGCCGCCCGAGAACTGGTGGGCGTAGTCGTTGAAGCGCCGTTCCGGCTGTGGGATGCCGACCCGGGCGAGCATGTCGATCGCCCGCTCGCGGGCCACCTTCTTGTTCACCCCGGGGTGGTGCACCCGGTACGCCTCGACGATCTGCGACCCGACCGTGAAGTACGGGTGCATCGCGCTCAACGGGTCCTGGAAGATCATCGCCATCTTGCCGCCGCGCAGCTCACGGACCTGCTCGTCGGTGGCGCTGACGAGTTCCTGGTCGTCGAGCCAGATCTCGCCGGCGACCTTCGCGTTGCTACGGGTGCGGTGCAGACCGAGGATCGCCAGCGACGTGACGCTCTTGCCCGAGCCGGACTCGCCGACGATGCCGAGGGTCTGGCCCCGCTCCAGGCTGAACGCCGAGTCGCTGACGGCCTGGACGATGCCGTCGTCGGTCTCGAACTGGACGTTGAGGTCCTTGACCTCGAGGTACGGACGGGGGGTGGTAGCGCCGATGGACACGTGACTCTCCCTCATCCCAGCCGGACGCGGGGATCAATGACGCCGTACACCAGGTCGACGATCAGGTTGAAGAAGACGATGAAGAACGCGGCGATCAGCGTGACACCAAGGATGATCGGCAGGTCGCTCTGGCGGATCGCGGTCAGCGCCTGGTAACCGAGGCCACGCAGGTTGAAGACGTTCTCGGTCAGGACGGCGCCGCCGAGCAGCGCACCGAGGTCGAGACCGAACACCGTGACGATCGGGGTGAGGCTGGAGCGCAGTGCGTGCTTGCCGATCACAACCCGTTCCTTGAGACCCTTGGCCCGAGCGGTACGCACGTAGTCCTCGCCCAGCGTCTCGAGCATGTTCGCCCGAGTGAGGCGGGCGTACGTCGCCGCGAACAGGAACGCGAGCGTGATCCAGGGCAGCAGCAGGCCGACGAACCAGTCCGCCGGGTTTTCGGTGAACGGCGTGTACTGGCCCTGGGGCAGCCAGCCCAGCCAGTAGACGAAGATCGCCGAGGAGAGCAGGCCGGTGAAATAGACCGGTAAGGAGACGCCGGCGAGGGCGGTGGTCATCGCCGCCCGGTCGATGAACGAGCCTCTTCGGAGCGCGGAGATCACCCCGGCCGAGATCCCGATGATCAGCCAGAGCACCGCCGCGCCGAGCGCCAGCGAGAGCGTGACCGGGAGGTCGTCCAGCAGCAGCGGGGTGACTTCCTGGTCGGTGGCGAACGAATAACCCAGGCAGGGTGCCGGGCAGTGGGTGACATCCGGTCCGTTGGTGTAGTCCCGGCCGGCCACGATGCCCTTCAGGAACTTGCCGTACTGCACGATCACCGGGTCGTCGAAGCCCATCTTGGTCCGGATGCCCGCGATCGCGGCGGGGTCGGACTGCTTCCCGATGTAGAGCAGCGCCGGGTCGCTCCCGATGGCCTTCGGGATCGCGAAGAAGATGCCGAAGGTAACCGCGGTCACCACAAGCAACGTGATGACGGCGTTGAACAAGCGACGAATGATGTATGCCAGCACGACAGTCGGCCGAGGGATGGGCGGACATCGAAGTCCTTGCCGGACTCCGATGCCCGCCCACCGCGGGCGGCCTTCACCAACCCTTCGAATTACCCGTTACTACTGGGGTGGAACAACGTCACTTGCCGTCGCTGACGCCGAGGGCCTGGAAGTCGACCTGGCCGTAGGCTTCCTGGATGTAGACGTTCGTCAGCCGCGGGTTGCGGTAGTTGAGCGCCTTGTCGACCACGAACGGCACCAGGTACGCGCCATCCATGATCTTGTGGTTGATATCGCTGTAGATCTTGGCAGCCGCGGCCGGGTCGGTCGATGCGGCGGCGTCGTCGAACAGCTTGTCGATCTCCGGGTTCTTGATCTCGGCCCGGTTGAAGTTGCCGTTCTTCAGGATGAAGCGGCTGTCGGCGATCGGCTGCATGTAGCCGGCGCCCGTCGGGTAGTCAGCACCCCAACCGGTGATGAGGATGCCGTAGCCGCGCTTTTTCACGATCTCCGGCGAACCACCGATGGCGGTGTCCTGCGCGCCGTCGTACTGGTCGATCTTGGCGTTGATGCCGACCACCTTGAGCGAGGCCTGCAGCGCCTCGGCGGTCTTGACCTCGGCGGCCTTGTTGTTACGCACGGCGATGGTCACATCGAAGCCGTTCGGCTTGCCACACGCGGCCAGGGCCTCCTTGGCCTTGTCGACCTGCGGGTTGCCCTGCTTGCGGTTGTACGGGTCGTAGTTCGCGTCCGAGCCGGCGATGTTCGGGGGCAGGATACTGGTACCGATGTCACCACCGGCGAACTCGCCACCGCGAGCGGTCTGGATCGAGGTCGGGTCGGCCGCGTAGATGACGGCCTTACGGCAGTCGACGTTGTTCAGCGGGGCGACCTGGCTCATGTCAGCGAACCGGAGGAAGCCGTTGAACGGGGCGTCGGCGTTCGCCTTGAGGTTCGGGTCGGTCAGGATCTTCGTACGGGCCGCAGCCTGCACGCCACTCTGACTGGCGTCGAGGTCAGCCGTGCCGGCCAGCAGGCGGCTGTCCATGTCCTCAGCGCTGGTGGTGACGGTCAGGTTGATCGCGTCCGGCAGCGCCTTGCGGATCGGGTCGGTGGCGGGATCCCAGTTCGGGTTCCGGACCAGCTTCGCACCCTTGCCGGGCTGGATCTGCTGGAACATGTACGGGCCGGAGGAAGCCGGCTTCGAGCCGTACTGCGCGCCGGTGTCTCGCTTCTGCGGAACCGGGCCGGAGCCCGGCATGGCGAGCAGGTAGACGAAGTCCGAGTAGGGCTTCTGCAGCTTGAAGGTGATCGTCGAGTCGTCCGGCGTGGTGACCGACTTCAGGCCCAGCTTGTTCGGGTCGGTGTCCTTGTAGGGACCCGGGTACTTCTGGCCCTGGTCCAGAACGTTCGGCAGGTAGTACGGGCCGCCCGAGACCACGTCGACCGCCCAAACGCGCTCGATGCCGTACTTGACGTCCTTCGAGGTGATCGGGCTGCCGTCGTCGAACTTCAGGCCCTTGCGGAGCTTGAAGGTGTAGGTCAGCTTGTCGGCACTGATCGTCGGCTCGGCCTCGGCCAGGTCGGGCTGGAGCTTCAGTCCGTCCTTGCCCGGAGCGGCCGAGTAATCGACCAGCTTACGGGTGTACAGACGGTTCATGTTCCAAACCCACGCGTAGTAGCCCCGCACCGGGTCCCAGCTATCCACGTCCTGGGGGGACCACAGGTTGAGCGTGCCGCCCTTGGCAGTGCCCGGGTTGACCACATTGGTAACGGCAGCGTTGAACTCCGACTTACTGTTCGAGCCACTGCCCTTGTTGTCATTGTCCGAGCTGCCACCGCATGCGGCGGTGGTCAGCCCGAGTGCCAGAGCGACGCCTGACGCCGCTAGCACCCTTGTCTTGCGTGCCACCTGTTCTCCTACTCCTCGAAGCGAACCCGGCCGGTCCGCGTGATATTGCGGTGGTTGATCCGAACCCCGCAGGCACATCAGCGAGCCTTCGGGTCTAGCGCGTCGCGCAGGCCGTCACCGAAGAGGTTGAAAGCAAGCACGGTAAGGAAGATCACGGCGCCGGGAACGATCATGTACATCGGATCGGCCTGGTAGAACTGCACGGCGTCTGACAACATTCCGCCCCAGGACGGGTTCGGCGGCGGGATGCCGACGCCGAGGAAGCTCAACGCGGCCTCGGTCAGGATGTTGGTCGGGATGATCAGCGTCGTGTAGACGAGCACCGGCGCGGCGAGGTTGGGCAGGAGTTCCTTAAAAAGGATGCGGCCCGATCGTGCGCCCATGCTGCGGGACGCCTCCACGAACTCACGCTCACGCAACGACAGCGTCTGGCCGCGCACGATCCGGCCGATGTAGGGCCAGCCGAAGAAGCCGATGACCCCGACCAGCACGAGCACCCGAGACCATCGGCTACCCAGCCCCAGGAACTCGTCCGGCAGGACGGAGAGCAGGGCGATCGCGAAGAGGAGCTGCGGGAAGGCCAGCAGGAAATCCATGGTCCGGCTGATCACGGAGTCGGCCCAGCCGCCGAGGAAGCCGGCGGTGAGACCGAAGACAGTGCCGAGGATCGTCGAGACGAAGGCCGAAAAGAACGCGACCGCGAGTGTGGTCTGCGCGCCGTAGACGATGCGGCTGAAGATGTCGCGACCGGTCTCCGGCTCCACGCCCAGCAGATAGTTCCAGCTGATGCCGCCCAGGTGACCGAGGGGGAGACCGGTGCCGAGTTGTTTGTCGAGCGTGTTGTTGTGGTACTCGCCGATCGGGTGACCGAACCACCTGATGAGCAGCGGTGCCAGGATCGCGATCAGGATCAGCACGATGACGACGACGGCTCCGCCGATCGCCACCTTGTCGCGCTTCAAGCGACGCCAGGCGATCTGCTTGAGCGACCGTCCGGCGATCGCCTTCTCGCCGCCCTCGCGGGTGGCGGCGTCAGCGGTGGGCGTGGTGGTCTCGTCGGTGACCGACGCCTCTGGGCCAAGCGACATCTACGCGCCGGTCCTCTCCCGGCGGCCGGACGTGCATGAGTCCACGCCGCCGGTGCGCAGGGTTCGGCGAAGAACCCGCGAGACCGGAGGACGATAGCCCACGCAGCGAACGGCAACCGATCGGTTATCGCATGCCTCGAGTGCAGGCCCTCGTCGCGCGATGGCCAGATCCGACCCGCGCCACGAAGGCACTCGACGGCGGGTGTGCCGCCATCGGAAGGAACACTCACCTAATGCGGTGCTTCAGGTCAAGTTAACGGAGGGCACACGGACGGTTCCGTGTCCCCGTCGTGATGTGAACGTGACCTGGGGCTCCGACCAGACGGAAACTACAGCGTAGATGTCCCGCAAGGACCGATCCGACCCGGAATGCCATCGCCTTGTGATCATTAAATCACCCTGCGTGTACCTAAACGGCCCGACGCCCCTCAAACGCCCGACCGAGCGTGATCTCGTCGGCATATTCGAGGTCACCACCGACAGGCAAACCACTGGCCAGGCGGGTGACCGCGATCCCCATCGGCTTGATCATGAGGGCGAGATAGGTGGCCGTAGCCTCACCCTCCGTGTTGGGATCCGTGGCTAGAATCAACTCCCGGACCTCGCCGGTGCCCAGCCGCAGCAGCAGCTCGCGAATGCGCAGATTGTCCGGGCCGATGCCCTCGAGCGGATTGATCGCCCCGCCGAGCACGTGATAGCGGCCCCGGAACTCCCCGGTCCGCTCGATCGCCACGATGTCCTTGGGCTCCTCGACCACGCAGAGCACCTCGTTGGTGCGGCGAGTGTCCCGGCACACCCGGCACTGCTCCGACTCGGCCACGTTGAAGCAGGTCGTGCAGAACCGCACCAACTCCTTGACCTTGCGCAGAGCGGTGGAGAGCCGGTTGACGTCGGCCGGGTCCGCGGAGAGGACGTGGAAGGCGATGCGCTGGGCGCTCTTCGGACCGACGCCCGGAAGCCGCCCCAGCTCGTCGATCAGATCCTGGATGGCACCTTCGTACACGCGATCAGAACCCCGGCAGGGTCAGGCCACCGGTGGCCGGCCCCATCTTGGACTCGGTGAGCTCCCGCTGCGCCTCGGCCGCGTTGTGAATGGCCGCGAGCACCAGGTCCTCCAGAGTCTCGACGTCCTCCGGGTCGACCGCTGAGGGGTCGATTCGCACCGACTTGTACTCCCCCAGCCCTGTCACGACGACCGTCACGAGCCCACCACCCGCGGTGCCGGTCAACTCAGCCGCGGCCAGCTCGGCCTGCGCCTGCGCAACCTGCTCCTGCATCTTCTGCGCCTGCTTCATGATCTGCTGCATGTTCGGCTGTCCACCGGGGCGCATGGCACTGCTCCTCATATCTGCGGAAAAGTCCTCGACAACGCTGACACCCGTCGATTACCACCAACCGGGCGAACGTAATCGCCGCCCAGCGTAGCCGCCCCCGCCACACGCACCCCCACGCGCCACTCGGGACCTCAAACCCTCATCCCGTACGTGATGTGGCCCCACCCAACCGCAGCGTCCGCGACCGGTAACGCGTGTCGTCAGGAGCTCAGGGATAGCGCCCACCAACCCAGAGCTGGGGTGGCCCCCACCAACCCAGAGCTGGGGTGGCCCCCACCAGCCCGGTGCCGGTCAGCTCTCGCCGATCTTCTCGGCGCCGAACGCTTCCTGGAGCAGACGCATGGCCTGCTGTTCGCTGCTTTCCCGAGCCGTCTTCTCGTCGATGACGTCGTCCAGCGGTTCATCGCCAGGGTCGAAGCCGTCGAATCTCTTCCCGCTCGACGGCGGACCGTCGAACTCGGGGTCGTAAGGCGCCTCTTCCGCCGGTGAGCCGTCGGTCCACGCGTCGTTCGCCGATTTCGCCGCCTGCCGTGTGCCGACCGCGGCCCGAGCACCCGCGGCTGCGGCCCGAGCCGCCGCCAGTCCGCTACCCGGCCCCGAACTCCGCCCCGCGGGCCCTCCGGCACCACCGACCGGCGTTGCCTCGCGGGCAGCGTTCACCCCGGAGGCACTCCGCCCGGCCACAGTCGTGTCGCCGCCTGGCTGAAGGCCAGCCCCCGCCACGCGATCCCCCGACGAGGCGGCACCGCCACCAGCGGCACCGCCACCAGCGGCACCGCCACCAGCAGCACCGCCACCAGCAGCACCGCCGCGGTCAGCGACCGCTCCCCGGCCCGGAGAATTCGCTCCGGAACCACCGCCGTCGGCGCTTGGACCATCGCCGACAACGCCATCCGAACCAACAGCGCCGTTAGCGGAACCGGCGAGCGCAGCACCCTCGGCCGCAGCATCGCCGGACGCGGCATCAGGCATGGCACTGCCGGACCCGGCGGCGTTACGGGAGACGGGATCGCCCGGGGCTGAGTCCTCAGCGATGGCCCCGCCCGCGACGGAACCGCTCGTCTCCTGCTCCGATCCGTTCTCCTCCGATCGGTCCGAAGCGCCCGCCGGGATCGCGCGCACCTCGGGCCAGTCCTCGTCATCGTCTGCGACAGCCGCCGGAGCCACCGCCGAAGCCGAGAGGCCACCCGGTCGGGCCGGCTCCGGCCAGTCGTCGTCGCCGGAGGCCGGAGCCGCCGCGGGACGCCGCTGGGTGTGCGGTGCCCGCCCGGTCACGGCGGGCCGACCCGTCTGCGCCGAGCTCGAAGGCGCCGCACCCGCTCGAACCGAAGCCTGCTGAACGGCCGAGTCCCGCTGGGGAGCCGGCGTCGGCGCTGACCCGTAAGAAGTCGCTCCGGCCGCCCCAGCGATCTCGCAGCGGATCGCCCACTGACCGCCGAGCACCTCGTAGAGCGCCTTGACGATGATCGCCGCTCCCTGGGTGATCCCCTGGGCGTGTCGCGGCGAAGGCACCGTGAGAACGACGGTCTCGCCCGCCAACTCGCGCACCGTGGCATCGGCCGCCATCGCCCGGAGCACCACCCCGCGCGGCTGCTTTCTGACCTCGGCGAGCACCTCGGGCCACACCTGCCGTACCGCCTGAGCCGTCAACTGCCCCGGCCCGGCAGCCGCCGCCTCGACGGCCGCCGCTCCCGGCTCCTCAGGCGCATCCGGCAACACCCCGGCCGGCTCACCCTGCCGCCCGGCCGCCACCGCAGTCGGCTCGGCCTGCGCAGGCACCGCCTCCGCCTCTCGCGTGAGCACGGCCTCGGTCGCCGCCTCGTTGGAGAGCACGAGTGCGGTCTCCGCCACCGACTCGACGCTTCGGGCGGGCACCGCTTCGTCGGGCAAGTCGAACTCGGGCTCGTCATCCCACGGCGGCTCGTCGTCAGCCTCTCCAGCACCGCCGCGATCCACCCCCGCGCCCGAAGTAACGCCACCACTCGGCGCTCCGGACCCATCAGCGACTTCATTCCCATCCTGCGCGGCGCCCGCAGACACCGCGACAACCGGAGCCGCACCGACCGACGCAGCAGAAACCGGGACAGCACTCACCGGGACAGCACTCACCGGCGCAGAACTGACCGGCACGGCCGCCGGGGACGCGCTGACCGGCACGGCACTCACCGGCACGGCACTCACCGGCACGGCCGCCGGGGCGCTCGCCTGCGCTTGCGCCGCAGCTGGCCGCCCGCTGCCGCCACCGTTCGATGCCCGCCGTGCCGCAGCCAGAGCAGCCGCCCGGGCCGCCGACTTGCCGCTCCCGTCGAGCCCGCCGGCCGGAGCGGAGGGAACGGAGGGAACGGACGTGGGCGAGGTCGCAGCAGCCGAAGCCGCGGCCTCGGGCCGGGCCGACGGCTCCCCACCCAGCGCGAGCCGCCGCTCCATCCGTTCGAGACGCTGCAGCAGCGCGCCGGTCGAGTCCTCCGCCCCCGGCAGCAGCATGCGCGCGGTAACCAGCTCGAGCAGAAGCCGCGGCGCCGTCGTGCCGCGCATCTCGACCAGGCCGTTGTGCACGATGTCGGCGCAGCGCGAAAGCGTCGCTGGGCCCAGGCGTGCCGCCTGGGCGCCCATCGTCTCGAGCTGGTCGGCCGGGCCGTCGATCAGGCCCTTGGTGACCGCGTCGGGGACCTGCTGCAGCACGATCAGGTCGCGGAAGCGCTCAAGCAGGTCGGAGGCGAACCGCCGCGGGTCGTGACCGGCCTCGGCCACCTGGTCGATCGTCGAGTAGGCCGCCGCGCCGTCGCCGGCCGCCAGCGCGTCGCACATCTCGTCGAGCAGTGTGACGTCGGTGACCCCGAGCAGCGCGACCGCCCGGTGGTAGCTCACGCCCTCGGGCCCGGCGCCCGCGATCAGCTGGTCGAGCACCGACAGCGAGTCGCGCGCGCTGCCCCCGCCGGCCCGCACCACGAGCGGGAACACCGACGGCTCGACCTGGACACCCTCGGCTTCGGTGAGCTGCTGCAGGTAGGGACGCAGCACCGCGGGCGGGATCAGCCGGAACGGGTAGTGGTGAGTCCGCGACCGGATCGTGCCGAGCACCTTTTCGGGCTCGGTGGTGGCGAAGATGAACTTCACGTACTCCGGCGGTTCCTCGACGAGCTTGAGCAGCGCGTTGAAGCCAGCCGGCGAGACCATGTGGGCCTCGTCGATCACGTAGATCTTGTAGCGGCTGCTGGCCGGCGCGAAGAACGCCTTTTCCCGCAGGTCACGGGCATCGTCGACACCGCCGTGGCTGGCCGCGTCGATCTCGATGACGTCGATCGACCCGGTGCCGTCGTTGGTGAGCGATCGGCACGAGCCACACACCCCGCACGGCTCGGGCGTCGGGCCCTGCTCACAGTTGAGCGATCGGGCGAGGATGCGGGCGCTGGACGTCTTGCCACAGCCACGCGGCCCGGAGAAGAGGTAGGCGTGGTGCAGTCGGCCGCTGCGCAAAGCTTGCGACAGCGGCTCGGTGACGTGCTCCTGGCCGATGACCTCCGCGAACGTGCGCGGACGGTACTTGCGGTATAGCGCGAGTGCCACTCCCAGCCCCTCCTCGACGACCGCGCCATTGTCCGTCGGGGGTACGACAAGAACCAACCCAGACACCGTTGGGGGCACACGAAAGAAAAGGGCCTCTCGTGCACCCGTCAGAGCCCGCTTATCCTTGCTGCCTTCCGGCCCTGGGGAGGTTCACGAGATGCACGCCGCACGAGAGGCTGCCTGAAGCATACCCGCCACCCCGGCCCGGCGGGTCGGGGACCCTGCGACTGCCCACCCACGTACGTCTGTATTCTGGCTGACGGAGGATTCGCCTAGTGGCCTAGGGCGCACGCTTGGAAAGCGTGTTGGGGGAAACCCCTCACGAGTTCGAATCTCGTATCCTCCGCCATCGGCCGGCGGCCGCACCGCCATGTGCCGTGATCACGTCGACGAGCCGGGCCCTCGAGGGCCCGGCTTTTCGCTGTCCGGCACCAACCGTGGCGGGCACAGAAACGGGCCGCACGGGCAAAGCCGGCGGCCCGAAAACACCACGGAGCTCAGAGCTGAGCGGCCGCGATCGCGTCGTCGACCTCGGGGAAGATCGCGAAGTAGCGGCGCACACCGACCGCACCCATCAGCTGGCTGAGGAACGGATTGGCGCCGGCGAAGCTCAGCCAACCACCACGCGCTGTGATCACATGCTTGCTGGTGATGAAGGCGCTCAGGCCCACCGAGTCGCAGAACTTGAGATCGGTCAGGTCGACCACGATCCGCGGAACAGGACGTTCTAGCAGGTCCGCAAGGGTCTCATGGAGTTGACCAGTGGTGTCCGCATCGAGTTCGCCGCGCAGGCGGAGAACAGTGATGTCGCTGCGGCGATCGGTGACTTCGGCCTGCATGGGAATCGCTTCCTGGCGCGCTGTTGATGACAGTCCAGGCTAGATCCACCTCAACAATTGCCGTCGGACAAACGGTCCGACCGAATCGAGAGGCAATAGAGGCCAGACCCGGAATGAATCTGGCCCCTACTGGAGAAGTTCGGCTGGCCGATGGTGTCTAGTGTGCGGCACAGCCTCGGCTCCTGGCGCTTGCTAGATCTTGCGCCACCGCCAGCGTGGCCCACGCCACGCGTCGGCCAGGATCATGGCAGAAGCCCGTCCTGGACACTGCTGCACCTTCGACTTGCCCTCGGGGCCGCCCATCTGAGCTTCGACTTCCCAGAGCTCGCCGTCCGTGCGGACGTAGACGTCCCGGCGTGCAAGCCGGACGTCACCATTCCACCAGTGATGCTCAACTCTCACCAGTCAAATCTAGGACAGTTTTGAGGCATCGGCGCGGGGCTATCTTGTGAAAGTTTCTCACCAGGCGGTTAAAAGCGCATTGTCTGATCCGGTGGTTTTCGCCCGCGTGACTTGCGCTACAGAGGAAGTCTTTGCGCCGTTCCCTTGTCGCTACCGTCCGTCATCGACGCAGGTCGAGGTCGCTGTGGACGGTCACCGAAACAGCGTCGTTACTTTCACGATATGTGATCAAGCGCGGGCCACCTCAGCCAAGCCGCTCAGTGTCACGGGGGGGGTGACCGGACGCGCCAGAGACAAGTCCGGCGGCTCCGTGATCACGGAGCCGCCGGACTGGTGGCGGTGGTGAAGGGATTTGAACCCTTGGAGGGCTTGCACCCTCACACGCTTTCGAGGCGTGCTCCTTAGGCCGCTCGGACACACCACCGCGAAGTAGATTACCGGACGCCGGACCAGGCCCGCCGCCGGGTTCCCCGTTACCGCTCCGACCCCAACCGACCAGGGCGGACCTGGCAGGATCGCGGGTATGAACGAGCGAGAAGAGACACGGCGATGAGCGTGCACATCGGCGGACAGCCGGGCGACATCGCCGAGCGGGTCCTGCTTCCGGGCGACCCGATGCGAGCGAAGTGGATCGCCGAGACCTTCCTGCAGGACGCCAAGTGCTACACCCAGGTCCGCGGAATGCTCGGCTTCACCGGCACCTACCAGGGCGTTCCGGTCTCCGTGCAGGGCTCCGGCATGGGCATGCCGTCGGCGTCGATCTACACCCACGAACTGATCAACGAGTACGGCGTGAAGTCGATCATCCGGATCGGCTCGTGCGGCGCGCTCGCGCCCGACCTGCAGCTCGGCGACGTGATCGCCGCGATCGGGTCGGCGACCGACTCGAACATGAACCGGGCCCGCTTCGACGGCCTGATCGACTACGCGCCCGTGGCCGACTTCGGCCTGCTGCGCACCGCGGCCGAGGTCGCCGAGCGACAGGGCACACCGCTGCGAGTGGGTCCGATCCTGGCCGCCGACGCGTTTTACACCGACCGTCCCGACCTCTACGACTCGCTGGCCGACTACGGCGTGCTGGCGGTCGAGATGGAGTCCGCCGCGATCTACACGATCGCCGCCCGCTACGGCGCGAAGGCCCTGACCATCCTGACCGTCAGCGATCACATCAAGACCGGCGCCAAGATGGACTCGGCCCAGCGTGAGCAGGGCTTCGGCGACATGGTGCGGCTCGGTCTCGAAACCGCGATCGCCGGCGCCTCCTGAGCTGATTGTCGCGGCGTCGCGCTCCCGGCGACGCCGCGACAGCGGGCGTACGCGTCGTGGCCGCCCACGACCGCACCGAGGTCGCCGAGCGGCCGACAAACCTGCCGCCGTGAAGTTCGCCGACCGCGGAGCGCTCAGCGGAAGAAGTCCCGCAGCAGCGCCGCACACTCGTCCGCGAGCACTCCCGAATACACCTCGGGCCGATGGTTCAGCCGCGTATCGCGCACCACGTCCCAGAGCGACCCGACCGCGCCGGTCTTCGGCTCCCAGGCCCCGAACACCAGCGCCGACACTCGGGCCAGCACCAGCGCTCCCGCGCACATCGTGCACGGCTCGAGCGTGACCACCAGGGTGCTCCCGTCGAGCCGCCACCTGCCGGCCCGTTCGGCCGCCCGCCGCAGCACCAGGATCTCGGCGTGCGCCGTCGGATCCCCGCTCGCCTCCCGCTCGTTGCCCGCCGCGGCCATCTCCCGGCCCTCGGCGTCGTAGAGCACCGCACCCACCGGTACGTCGTTCCCGGCCGCGGTCGCCAGCTCGAGCGCCCGCCGCATCCAGGCCGCGTGCTTCGGCGAGGTGACCAGGCTCACGCCTCGCGCAGCTCTTCCATCTCGTCGCCGCAGCCGAGGCGCTGGCAGATCTCGGCGGTGACGTCGGCGGGCATCATGCCCTCAAGCGCGCACAGCGTGAGCAGGCGATGCGCACTGATCCCGAGGTCGTTCAGCAATTCCGCGTCGCCCACCGGATCAGCGTCCGGGTCCGCCACCGGCCGGTCGGTCTCGTCGTCGCCGCCGTCCGCGGTCAGGTCGTCGATCTCGAGTGCCGGCGCCTCGATCTCACCCAGCAGCACCGCGCCGATCCGCGACTCGTTGGCGAACGCCGAGTCGGAGCCGAAGATCCGCAGGTCCTCCCCCTCGTCCAGACGCAGCACGGCCAGATATTGGTCATCGCTCTCCACGAAGAGCAACGTGAGCTCGGCGTCCGGCTCCACGTCCCGCAGCGCGTCGACCACCTCGTCGGTGTCGGCCAACCCGCCCAGATCCAGCTCGGACGCCGTCCACCCGTTCTTGCCCCGGGCCACGGCGGCAGCGAATGTCGACAACTTTCCCCCCACGCGACTTAAGTCCTCGCGAGTGACGGTAGCGGCAAGAACGGCGGTCGCCGCGCGCCACGCCTTGACCGTGAGCGAAGTCAGTTGACCAGGCGACGACGCATCGCGATGAGCTCGCGCAGGCGTGCCCGGCGCAGCCGCAGGGGCTGGGTGCTCTCCCGCGCCGATTTGGCGCTGGCCAGGGCTGCCAGCAGCTCGAGCCGGCGGCGTCGACGATCCGGATCGAGCCGAGGGGATGCGGGGGGCATGAGCCGAGGTTGAACCTTTTCAAGTCTTTAAGTCAAGGCCCAGTGCGGACCGCGACGAGGACGGCACATCAAGTCGCCGACAAGCCTGGTCAAGATCGGACAATCACCACAGGGGCCAGTCCGCCGTCGTGATCCACCGGGCACCCACGAAGGCCGTGGCGATCGACAGCCCGAGGCCGCTCGCCAGCGCGACGCCGATGGCCACTCCGCGGTCACCGAGCACGGTCAGGACCAGCGCGACCGCCCAGGCGCTGACCGCGGCGAGGATCGTCCACCAGGCATAGGAGGCCAGGTCGCGGCCGAGCGCGCCGAACAGGACCAGCCAGACCGCGCCGGTGCCCAGACCGGCCAGCAGCGGCCCGGCGTTGATCGGGTAGGGCTCGCGGTAGGTCGGCCGGGACGGCCCCGGGAAGAGGCCTGAGGGCGCCCGCATCGGGGCCACCGGCCGCTGGTCGCGCGCCGCCGGATGGGGTGGCGGTGCGGTCGTCTCCCAGGCGTCACGCCCGTCCGTCACGGTCCACCTCCGTCGTCCGAAGCCGCCGGATCTGGGACTTCTGGTGCCAGCCTAGCCAGCGCAGGTCGGCGTCAGCGGGTCACTTCTGCCACGATGGCGGGGTGCCTTTGCTCCGTACCCTCTCTGGTTTGACTGTTCTGGCTGTCGGCCTGGCCGGCTGCGGCAGCGTCGCCGGCCCCGGGTCGGCGACCGAGACTCCGCGGTTCGTCCAGCCCTCGGTCACCTCGGAGGCGGCCGCTCCGCCGCCGGCGGTGGTCGTGTCGAGCTCGCCGGGAGTGGCGCCGGCGGGTGATCCGGCCGCCGCGATCCCGTCGACACCGCCGCCGGCCACCTCCACCTCGACGGTCACCGCTGCCAAGAAGGTGACGTACGTCTTCCCGGTGAAGTCGTCGAACGTCGACTGGCACACGACCCACTCGAAGTACAAGGCGACCGACATCTTCGCCGACTGCGGCGAGTCGGTGGTCGCCACGACCAGCGGCGTGGTCCTCGAGATCAGCCTGAAGGACGTGTACGTCAAGGGGTCGCCCGACGGCCCGAACAACGGCGGCCTGTCGGTCTCGCTGCTCGGCGACGACGGCGTGCGCTATTACGGCTCGCATCTGAGCAAGGTGCAGACCGGCATCAAGAAGGGCGTACGGGTCACCGCCGGCCAGTTGCTCGGCAAGGTCGGCCACACCGGTAACGCGAACGGCGTCTGCCACCTGCACTACGGCATCTCGCCGGCGTGCGCCAAGGTCGGCGACTGGAAGGTCCGCCGCGGCGTGGTCTGGCCCTATTCGTACCTGTCGTCGTGGCGCAAGGGTGGCGGCAAAAGCCCGGTCGCCGAGGTCGCGGCCTGGAAGCGCTCGCACAACTGCAAGGCTTGACGTCCTCTGCCGCCTGAAGGCAGATCCCTCGACGGCGGTCATGCCGCACGCCGGGTGGTTGACGTTTCACGGCCCGCAGGTTCGCAGGCTCCACGTCCTACCTCGGTAGGGGGTAGACGCACGGGGCCGCACCCTCGCCCGAGAGGTGCGGCCCCGTACTGCCGGGAGTAAAGCCTCAACTGAACTGCGCGAACCTCTTCTGCTGCCGCCCGTCGACGGTGGTGAAGGCTCCGCCCATCGCGACCTTGCCGAGCTTGGCGCTGCTGGCCAGGACGAGTACGCCCTCCACCCCGTTCGCGTCGGCGGTCCACTCGCGCAGGTGGCCGTCGGCCGCCGAGAGGCTGGCCAGCTTGACCCGGTGGTCCGAACCGTCGACACACGCGCCCTGGGACCCGGTGCGTGCCGTGCTGCAGGCTCGATCGAAGTGGCCGCCGGCATAGACGGTGTCGCCGAGCACGGTCACCGCCTGCGCGTCCCCGTCGAAGGTGGCCGACCACGTCAGGACGCCGGCGGGCGTATATCGGCTGATCCGGCCGCCCTGGCCGCCGTGCGCCGAGAACACCGCGTCTCCGGTGACGGCCAGCCCGTACGTGATGGCTGGGGGTCGGGGTTTGAAGCCGGTCACGAGCGTCGCGCCGGCCGGATCGAGGGCGGCCAGTTTCCCGTACCCGGAAACGCTGTTGACCTTACGAAATCGGCCCCCGATGTAGACCCGCTCGCCCGCCGCCGCGATCGTCTCGACCTGGTCGTCGACGGTCGGCCGCCAGCGGGTGTCGAGCGTGCCGCTGCCCAGGCTGAACGCGGCCAGGCGGTCGCGCTTCTGCCCGTCGACCGCGGTGATCGTGCCGCCGACGTAGAGCCGTCCGTGCGCCGCGAACGCCGCCATCGGCCGTCCGCTGATCGAGTGCTTGAACGTGCTGTGCAGCGCGCCACTGGTCGCGTCGACCCGGGCGAGGCTGTCCCGTTTCTGGCCGGCGACCCTGGCGAAGTCTCCCGCGAGGTAGATCGACGAGCCGTCGGCCACGAGCGACTTGACGCGGCCGTCGGCGACCGGAGCCCACGGCAGGAGTTCGCCGGTGCGGGCGTCGATGGCGGCGAGGCGTCCACGGGCGACCGGCTTGCCGTTGACCAGGGCGGCCGTGAAGTCGCCGCCGACATAGACGGTGTTCTTGGCGTACGCGATCGTGAGCACCGTGCCGTTGAAGCTGGGCATGGCGTCGGAGTTCTGGGCCCGCGCGGGCGAGGCGCTGGTCAGGGCGGCGCAGGTGAGGGCGACAACCAACCCCGCGGTGAGTGTTTTACCCCGGTAAGTCACGTATTCAGCGTAAACGTTACGATCCGCCCTCCAAGCACCGCGAAACGGACAGAAATGCTGACTGTGACGGCTGAGTCCGGCCTGCCCGAACGGTTGATCTTGTTTGTTTCGGTGTGCCACCGCCTCCCCCTCCCACCCGGGAAGAAGAAGGCGAGCCTAGGCCCCACGGAGCGGCCGGCCACCGCGTTGTCCACAGGCAAGCGCGTTGTTCCACAGGCTCGGGCGGGCAGCCCGACGTGTGGAAGAGTTTCGGGCGTGAACATCACCGTCGCCGGACTAGGGCTCATCGGTGGGTCGCTCCTGCGTGCACTCGACGCCTCCGGCCACCGGGTCGTCGGCTACGACGCCGACCCGGCCACCCGCGACCAGGCGGCCGCCGCCGGCTTCCGGGTCGCGACCTCACTCCCCACAGACAACGATCTCGTCGTGCTCGCCGTCCCCCTGCCCGCCCTGTCGCCCGTCCTCGACGAGCTGAGTGGCTACGAGGGCTTGGTCACCGACGTCACGTCGGTCAAGGCCCCGGTGCGCGACCTGGTCGCCAAGCACGGCGTCCGCCGCTTCGTCGGCGGCCACCCGATGGCGGGCAAGGAGACCTCCGGCTTCGCGGCGTCCGAGGCCACCCTCTTCGACGGCTGTGCCTGGGTGCTCTGCCTGGAGCCGGGCGAGACCTCGCTCGCCGACTGGCTGACCCTGGCCGACCTCTTCACCCGCACGGGCTCCCGGGTCGTCCCGCTCACCGCCGCCGGGCACGACCGCGCGGTGGCCCAGGTCAGCCACGTGCCGCACCTGTTCGCCGCCGCCCTCTCCGGTCAGCTCAGGGACAATGCGCCCGCCGCCGCCCTCGCCGCCGGCTCGTTCCGCGACGGCACCCGGGTCGCCGCCACCCGCGCCGAGCTCATCGCGGCGATGTGCGGCGGCAACGCGGCCGCGGTCGGCGCCGAGCTCGACCGCCTGCTCGCCGACCTGCACGAGATGCGCGCCTTGCTCGACCAGGCCGACCCGGTGGCCGCGCTCGTGCCCGTGCTGCGCCCCGACGTCGAGCTCCGCCGCGCCTGGCCACCCACCGCCGGCCCTTCCGTCGACCTGCCGGCCGAGACCGAAGCCCTGCTCGAGCTGGGCCGCACAGGTGGCTGGGTCACGGGAGTCACGGGAGTCACGGGAGTCACCGGAGTCACCGGAGTCACCGGAGTCACCGGAGTCACCGGAGTCACCGAGGGGACGGTGTCGGCCAAGCGGCCAGAAACTGACCGCAATAGCTTCTAGCGTGAGTCGCACAACGACAACCGTGAAGCTCAAGGAGTCCGCGATGCCCGGTCAGGTCGGTTCCATCGACAACGAAGAGCAGGGCCTGCTCGCCTACCTCGCCCAGATGCGCTACGTGCTGCGGCTGACCGCGTTCGGGCTCACCGACGAGCAGTTGCGCGCCGCTCCCACCGCGAGTGAGCTCAGCGTCGGCGGCCTGATCAAGCACTGCGCCGCCACCGAGGCCGGCTGGCTCAGCCAGGTCCGTGGCGAGCCGCAGGAGCTCGACTACGCGGCCTATGCCGACAACTTCCGGCTGGCCGAGGGCGAGCGCTTCGACGACGTGCTCGCCCGCTACGACCAGGTCGCGGAGCAGACCGAGAAGACAGTCACCCAGCTCGGCGACCTCGAACACCGCATCGAGATCGACCATTCGGTGCCGTGGAACAGCAAGGACACGACGCACTGGACGCTGCGCTGGGTTCTGCTGCACCTGATCCAGGAGACCGCCCGGCACACCGGCCACGCCGACATCATCCGCGAGTCGGTCGACGGTGCCACCGCGTACCCGTTGCTGGCCGCCGCCGAGGGCTGGCCCCAGACCGACTGGCTCAAGCCCTGGAGTCCCGAGCGCTAAATCCGCTCACCGCGGTCGAGGCGGATCACCCGCCGGTCGGTCACGATCGCGGTCACCAGGTCGTGCGGGGTCACGTCGAAGGCCGGGTTGGCTGCTGCCGCCCACGGTGTCACCTCGGCCGAGCCGCGGTCCTCGATCGGCACGGCCGCGCCGTCCGGCGTGCTCAGGTCGACCGTCGACTCGGGCGCCACCACCACGAACGGCAGTCCGGCTCGCTGGGCGCCGAGCGCGTGCGCGTACGTGCCGATCTTGTTGATCACGTCACCGTTGGCGCAGATCCGGTCGGCGCCCAGGATCACCGCGTCGATCTCGCCCCGCGCCATCAGGAACGGCCCGGCCGAGTCGACCGCCACCCGGTGCTCGATGCCCCACCGGGTCAGCTCCCACGACGTCAGCCGGGCGCCCTGCAGCAGGGGCCGGGTCTCGCTCGCCACGACTCCGGCCAGCCGGCCGCGCCGGTGCAGTTCGTGGACGACGCCGAGGGCCGTCCCGACGGTCACCGCGGCCAGCCCGCCGGTGTTGCAGTGGGTGAGCAGCCGCGGCCGGGCACCGCAGAGCTCGGTCATCAGGTCGGCGCCCAGGGCGGCCATCGCCTCGGCGGCGGCGATCTCCTCGTCCCGCACCCGACATGCCTCGTGCAGCACCTCCTCCGGGCCGCGGGGCAGCAGTTCGGCCGCCCGTCGAGCACCTCGGGCCAGGTTCACCGCTGTCGGCCGGGACGTCTCCACCCGGCGCACGGCCGCATCGAGGGCCCGCGGGTCGTCCCCGTGCACCCGGGCCGCCAGCGCCACCCCGAAGGCACCCGCCACCCCGAGCGCGGGAGCACCCCGTACGGCCAGCGACTGGATCGCCGCGACCAACTCCTCCACGGTGTGCAGGCGCAGGATCTTCAGCTCCCCGGGCAGCACCGTCTGATCAATGATCTCGATGGCGCCGTCCACCCAGTCGATCGTCCGCATGCCGCGATGCTAGCGATCGGCCGTCATAGGGTGACCGCATGGCATCTCGTGATCCGGTGGCCGACCTGCGGCGCATCGCTTTTCTGTTGGAGCGCGCGAACGAGGCGACCTACCGGGTGCGCGCGTTCCGCTCGGCCGCCAAGGCGATCGCCGGCCTGCCCGGGACCGAGCTGGCCGAGCGGGCCGGCGCCGGGACGCTCGGCAAGCTCGCCGGCGTCGGCGAGGTCACCGCCCGGTGCATCGCCGAGTCGCTGGCCGGTGCGGAGCCGGTCTATCTGCGCCGGCTCGAGTCCACCGAGGGCACCGATCTGGTCGGGGCGGCCAAGCGGCTGCGCGAGGCGCTGCGCGGCGACTGCCACGCCCACTCCGACTGGTCGGACGGCGGTTCGTCGATCGAGGAGATGGCGCTGGGCGCGGTCGAGCTGGGTCACGAATATCTGGTGCTGACCGACCACTCGCCCCGGCTCACCGTGGCCCGCGGCCTGCCGCCGGCCCGCCTGCGCCGCCAACTCGACCATGTGGCCCGGCTCAACGACGCGCTGCCCGCCGGCTTCCGCATCCTGACCGGCATCGAGGTGGACATTCTCGACGACGGTTCGCTCGACCAGGAGGACGAGCTGCTGGCCCGCCTGGACGTGGTGGTCGCGTCGGTGCACAGCAAACTGCGTGACGAGTCGCCCCGGATGACCAGACGGATGGTGAACGCCCTGGCCAACCCGCACCTGGACATTCTGGGCCACCTGACCGGGCGCAAGGTGTCGGCCGCCGGCCAGGGCGACCGGGGACACCGGAAGGGTCACACTCGGCCGCCGAGCACTTTCGACCTCGACAAGGTGATCGCGGCTTGCCTCGAGCACGGCAAGGCCATCGAGATCAACTCGCGGCCCGACCGGCTCGACCCGCCGAAGCGGATGCTGACCGTCGCGGTCGAGGCGGGCTGCCTTTTCAGCATCGACACCGACGCGCACGCCCCCGGCCAGCTCGACTGGCTGCGCTTCGGCTGCGAGCGGGCCGCGCTCTGCGGCGTGCCGGTGGAACGTGTGGTCAACACCTGGTCGATGGAGCGTCTGCTGAAGTGGACAGCGGAACACGCATGACAGGCCGTAGGGTCGGCCCGTGGGACGAATCGATGACCTCGCGGACAACTATGTCAATGAATGGGCCGAGCTCAGCCCGCTCGGCGCCAGCTATGTCGGCATCTCGGGGCACGACGCCGAGACCGACGACTTCTCGCCCGAGGGCTTCGCCGCCCAGACCGAACTGGCCCGGCGGACTCTCACCCAGCTCGATCTGATCGAGCCCGAGCACGAGTCCGAGGCGGTCGCCAAGGACGCGATGATGGAGCGGGTCGGCCTCGAGCTGGCCCGGGACGACGCCGGCGTCGCCAAGAGCGAGATCAGCGTCATCAGCAGCGGGCTGCATGCCCTACGAGGCGTCTTCGACGTGATGCCGACCGACGGCGAGGAGGCGGTCGCGAACATCGCGGCCCGACTCAACGCTCTGCCGCACGCACTCGATCAGTACCGCCGCACCCTGCTCGAGGAGGCGGACGGCGGCCGGATCAGCGCCCGTGCGCAGATGCTGGCCGTTGCCGAGCAGTGCGACGCGTGGACCGACCCGGACCGTGACGACTTCTATCGCGGGCTGGCCGGCCGGCTCGACGCGAAGGGCGCGCTGGCCGCCGAGCTGATTCGGGGCGCCGACGCGGCCACCGCGGCCACCGCCGACTTCGCCGAGTTCCTGCGCCACGACCTGGCGCCGCGCGGGCGTGCCAAGGAGGCGGCCGGGCTCGAGCGCTACGAGCTGGCCTCGCAGTACTTCCTGGGGGCGAAGGTCGACCTGCAGGAGACGTACGAGTGGGGCTTCGCCGAGCTGTTCCGGATCGAGGAGGAGATGCGGGCGACCTCGGCCGCGATCGCCGGCCCCGGCGCCTCGATCGACGAGGCGGTCGCCGTGCTCGACGCCGACCCGGCACGCAGCATCCCGGGCAAGGAGGCGTTCCGCGACTGGATGCAGGCGCTCGCCGACAAGGCGATCGTCGAGCTGAACGGCACACACTTCGACATCGAGCCGCCGGCCCGCAAGATCGAGTGTCGGCTGACCCCGACCAGCGACGGCAGTATCTATTACACGGGTCCGAGCGAGGACTTCAGCCGTCCCGGTCGCATGTGGTGGGCGGTGCCCGAGGGCGTCAACGAGTTCTCGACCTGGCGCGAGGTCACCACCGTCTATCACGAGGGTGTCCCCGGCCATCACCTGCAGATCAGCCAGACGCTGCTGCGGGCCGACACGCTCAACCGCTGGCAACGACTGCTGTGCTGGTGCTCAGGGCACGGCGAGGGCTGGGCGCTCTATGCCGAGCGGCTGATGGACGACCTCGGCTACCTGGCCGACCCCGGTGACCGGCTCGGCATGCTCGATGGCCAGGCGCTGCGGGCCACCCGGGTGATCGTCGACATCGGCATGCACCTGGAGCTGGAGATCCCGCGGGACAACCCGTTCGGCTTCCACCCGGGCGAGCGCTGGACGCCGGAGCTCGGTTGGGAGTTCCTGCGGGCGCACGCTCGCATGGAGGAGAAGACGCTGCGTTTCGAGTGGAAGCGTTACCTAGGGTGGCCGGGCCAGGCGCCGTCCTACAAGATCGGTGAGCGGATCTGGCTGCAGGCTCGTGCGGAGACCCAGCGGCGCAAGGGAGCCGACTTCGATCTGAAGACCTTCCACCGGGATGCGTTAAATCTTGGTTCCCTGGGTCTCGATCCGCTCCGCAAGGCGCTCGCCCGCATCTGACCCGTTTCGGGCTTTTCCCCGATTCGCGCCCCGGAGAAAAGCCCGAAACATCGTAACCGGTCCAGCACTTTTAGCCATTTTGCTACTGAGCGCAATCAACCAACTACTATTAGTTGATTGATACTCGTCTTATCGACTTTCGTTTATCGATCTTGTGACTTTTCGTCCGGCCGCCTTGCAGTTACCATCGCCGCGGTAAGTTTCACGTTTTCCGGAACCGGTGTGGGCTGGGGTTCTGACCCCAGTATCGGAAGTGAACGCTCATTACAACGAGAACAACGGCACCTTGTATCCCCCGATCAGCCGAGAGAGTCCCGTACCTTGGAAAGGGGTTTTCTGAGGTTTTCTCGGATAGATTGACCCGGATACGTGCGCCTGACGGCTACGGAAAGTAGCCAACATAACGGCTCATCGCGTGTGCATGGCGGAGGACGAAAGCAATGAACAGCCGGCGTACCCGTTTAGGCTCCGCACTCGCGGTGATTTTGACGGTTTTGGTGCTTGTGCCGACCGCAGTCCTGTTCGGTCGAGTATGGACAGACAATTCTGGCAGACGAGACAGCACCCAGCTGGAGAAGCAGGGTGTGCAGTACCTCACCGCCCTCACTCCGTTGGTCAGCGCTCTCGCGGAGTCGCAGTCGACGAGCATTCAGGGGGTCAGCGAGCCACCGGAAACCCTGGCCGGCGCGGTGACCAAGGTGTCGGCCGTGGACGCCGAGCTCGGCGAGGGCCTGCGCACCAAGGAACGCTGGGCCGACCTCAAGAACAAGATCGGCAAGCTGCCGAAGGTCACCGGCTCGATCAACATCCTCAACGCCCACGTCGAGGTGACCGACCTGACGCTCGCGCTCTACGCCGCCGTACGGCGCAACGCCGAACTCAACCGGGACCCGGACGGGGACATCTCGAACCTGCAGCAGGCCGTGGCGATCGACATGCCCAGCACCGTGGTGCGAGTGAACCGGATGGGCGACTACGCCAACATCCTGCAGGCCCTGCCCGCCGCCGGCCGCGCCCAGGTCCAGGTGAAGTTCGGCTACGAGGTCGTCGCCGTGCAGGACTCGGTCAAGCAGCTCACCGAGAACCTGCAGGCCGCGGTCGACAACACCAAGAGCCAGACGCTCAGTGGCAGCCTGGTCAGCTCGCTCGACTCGTTCCGCCGCGGCGTCGAGTCGATGGCCCGGGGCGCCAACCCGACCGGCAGCCCGAACGCCGCCACCATGTCCACCGCGCAGACCACCCTGCAGACCGCGCTGAGCAACCTCTCCAGCATCACGCTGAAGGAGATGGACCGCCTGCTCGACGACCGGCTCGACTCGCTGACCTACCGGCTGACCGAGGCGGTCGTGATGGGCGTCCTCGCCCTGCTGCTGGTGCTCGGCGCCCTGGCCTGGCCGGCGTTCGCCCGCCGCCGCGACGCCGAGTCCGCTCCCGAGCGCCCGGTCGGGGAATCCACCCGGGACATCGCGCTCAACCGGCCCGGCTCCGGCCCCGGTGGGTATGGCAGCCGCAACCCGTACGACCAGGCGCCCGGCTACGGCGACCTCGATCCGACACGGCGGGAGCGCTCCGGTGCTCTTCGGTAAGTTCCGCATCCTGGGCAAGCTCGCCCTCCTGGCACTCGTGCCGCTGCTCGGCGTCGTGGCGCTGAGCGTGCCGATCATCATCAACCGCGTCTCGGCCGCGACCGACGCCCAGAACACCTCGAACATCGTCGCGCTGGCGACCCGGGTCGGTACGGCCGTGCAGGAGCTCCAGGAGGAGCGCCTGCTCTCAGTCGGCTTCCTCTTCCAACTCGTCGACGAGTCCGACCTGGTGGTGCAGAGCGCCGCCACCCGCGACGCCGTGGCCCGCGTGAACGACGACTCCGACGCGATCTCCAAGGAACTGGCGAAGGCGCTGCGCAACGCGGCCAAGCTCGACAACACCCGGCAGAACGTGCTGAACCGCGCGATCCTCCCGACCGACCTGGTGAACGACTTCACCAAGATCATCACGCCGATCATCAACGGGCTCGCGCTCTCCTCGAACGCCGACCTCAAGACCGGTGTCGGCCGGCAGCTGTTCGCCCTCGAACAGGCGCTGCGCAGTGACGACCTGATCAGCCAGGCCTCCGGCTACCTGACCACCGCCGTGGTCAGCAAGAAAGCCGAGCTCATCGGGCTGTTCTCGCAGTCGCTCATCCAGCTCCAGCAGGTCATCGCCAACGCCGAGGCGTTCTTCACCAACAGCCAGTACAAGCTGTACCTGGGCGCGCAGGACGCGTTCTCGTCCCGAGTCGGCACGCAGTTCCTCGAGACCGCCGCGACCGACCCGGCCGGCGCCATCGCGCAGCTGCAGATCCAGACGTTGTTCCCGTCACTGCAGTCGGTGCTCGTCCTCGGCGGCTTCGTCGAGAAGCGGGTCGCGGCGGACGTGGACGCGATCGTGACGAACAACCGTGACGCCGCACTGCGGGACGCCTTCCTCATCGGTGGCGGCTCGCTCGTGCTGCTGTTCCTCGTGGTCCTGCTGAGCCTCTTCATGGCCCGCGCGGTGGCCCGGCCGCTGCGCCGTCTCACCACTTCGGCCGATCGCATCGCCCGCGCCGCCGAGGCCGAGCTCGAGAGGGTGGCCGACGACGACGCCGAGTCGGTCCGTCCGATCCGCCTCGACCCGGTCGACGTGGCGGCCCAGGACGAGATCGGCGACCTGGCCCGCGCGTTCGACCGGGTGCAGACCACCGCCGTACGGCTGGTGGAACGCCAGGTGCTCGGCCGGCGCAACGTCGCCCAGATGTTCGCGCACGTCGGCCGCCGTACCCAGAACCTGGTCGGCCGCCAGCTGGCGCTGATCGACAACCTGGAGCGCCGCGAGACCGACAGTGACCGCCTCGCCCAGCTCTACCGGCTCGACCACATGTCCAGCCGTCTGCGCCGGAACGCGTCCAGCCTGGTCGTGCTCTCCGGTGGCGCCGGCGAGAACGAGCACATGGCGCCGCTACCGCTGCAGGACGTCGTCCGCCTGGCCCTCGGTGAGATCGAGGACTACACCCGGGTGGACGTCGACGTCCCCGAGGAGATCGTGGTCGTGCCGGCCGTCCTGGCCGACCTGACCCTGCTCCTCGCCGAGCTGATGGAGAACGCCACCGCGTTCTCGCCGCCGCACACCCGGGTCGTGATCAGCGCCGACGAACGGCGCGGCGGTGCCCGCCTGGCCATCATCGACCAGGGCCTCGGCATGCAGCCCGAGCGGCTGGCCGAGGAGAACGCCCGGCTCACCCGCCGCGAGCGCCTCGACCTCGCCCCCAGTGAGGTGCTCGGCCTCTTCGTGGTCGGCCGGCTCGCCCGCCGGCACGGCATCGAGGTCACGCTGACCGAGACCGCGGGCGGCGGCATCACGGCGTGGATCGACCTGAACCCGTCGCACCTGATCGCCCGGGTCGTCGGCACGCTCGCGCCGGACGTTCCGCCGTTCCCCTCGGTGGTCTCCCCGAACCCGCAGCCGGCCTACCACACCTCCGAGTTCGCCCAGGTCATCGCCGGATCCGCGGCGCGGTCCTCGGTTCCCGGAAGCCAGCAGCCGTTCGACGCCAACGTGCTCCACCGGGCCACCCAGACGCTCGAGACCGGACGGACCTGGAACGCGTTCGCGCCGGCCCGGGGTGCCGCCACGGTGATCGAGAGCCAGGCCGATGTGTACGCCGGGCAGCCCGTCTACGACGCCGAGCCGGTGTACTCGCCCGGACCCGCCTACCAGCAGCCGACCGCTTGGCAGCAGCCCACCGGTTATCCGGAGCCGGTGTCTTACCAGCAGCCGGTCATCGCGCCCGACTACGAGCTGAACGCGCCGGTGGCCGGTCGCGTGCCGACCGCGATGCCGGAGCTGCCGTCCGCGGGGCCGAGCGCGTGGCGCCAGCAGCCGCAGTTGACGCAGCCGCAGTGGTCGCAGCCGGCCGTCGCGGCATCGCCGGCCATTCCGCACCAGCGGTCGAGCGAAGAGGACTACCGGTACGCCCCCCAGGCGTACCAGCAGCCGCAGCCCGAGCCGCAGCCGGTCGAGGTGCCGCAGCAGCCGAGCGGCAACACCGGGCCGTTGCGCCGTCGCGTGCCGGGCAGCCAACTTCCAGCCGCGGGCGGCTCGTCGGTCAACACCCGGGCGCCGTCGCAGGACGACGCGGTGGCCGCGCGGGCCGCGTTCGACGACTTCGAGGCCGGGGTCAACCGGGCCCAGTGGGCTGCCGCGGCGACGCAGCCGGCCTCGCCACCGCCGGCCGGGCACTCGCCGCTGGCTCGCCGAGTGCCGGGCGCCAGCCTGCCTCAGGACGAGCCGAACTATCCGCCGCCGGCCTCTCCCAGCCTGCCTTTGGACCCTGACGAAGCCCGAGCCCTGATGGAACAGTTCGAGTACGGCGTCGCACTCGCGCTGAACGAAACGAAGCCACAACCCGAGGGACAACCGCGATGACTTCCCCCTACAGCACCGATACTGGTAACGGCCGCGACTATGCCCAGCCCCAACTGAGCGCCGAGGCCAAAACCTTCAACTGGCTGCTGGACTCCTTCACCTCCGGCACCGCCGGCGTGATCGAGGCCATCGCGGTGTCGTCCGACGGCCTGCTCATGGCGATGTCGGCGATCAAGGACCGGCCCAACGCGGAGCGCCTCGCCGCGGTGGTCTCGGGCCTCACCAGCCTCGCCGGTGGGGCCGCGAGCTGGTACCGGCTGGGTTCGCTCAACCGCGTCATCATCGACATGGCCGACGGGTACCTGCTGGTCACGGCGATCAGTGCCGGATCGGTGCTCGGGGTCATCGCGGACCGCTCGGCGAATCTCGGCACCCTGGCGTACGAGATGACGCTCTTCGCGACCCGCGCCGGTGGCGCCCTCAGCCCGCGCCTGATCGCCGAACTGAAGAACGCCGTTCAGCAATGACATACCCGGACCCCGACGACCCGGCACACCCGGCTCGGCCGAGCGTCCGGCCCTTCCTGCAGTCCGGCCGGCTCTCGGCCGGCGGTTACCGTCCCGCACCGAGGGACGAGGAGCCACCGGCCGGCGAGCAGACCGCTGCTCTGCGCCCGTTCGTCATCACGCTCGGGCGCACCGACGGCACCGATCCCGATATCGGGATGGAGACCCAGGTGACCGTCAATCCTTCCGCCGGGCCCGTCCGTCTCTCCCCTGAGATGCGAGCCATCGTGGGTCTCTGCGGCGAACCCGTTTCCGTGGCGGAGATCTCCGCCCGGCTGCGCCTGCACCTGGGCGTCACGCGCATCCTCGTCGGCGACCTGCGGGCCGCCGGCCAGCTGGACGTCCACGTGCTGGACAACGAGACCCCCGACCCTGAGACCATCATGCGAGTGATCCGTGGACTTCGAGCAATCACCTGACCGCATCGTCGGCACCGCCGCGGTAGGCAGCGGCGCCGGACGACAGCAGAAGAAGGCACCGGTCCCGGTGAAGATCATCGTGGCGGGCGGCTTCGGCGTGGGTAAGACCACGACCGTCGGCGCCATCTCGGAGATCTCCCCGCTGACCACCGAGGCCGAGATGACCTCGGCCTCGGTCGGCATCGACGATCCGGGCCAGGCCACGATGAAGACGACGACGACCATCGCGATGGACTTCGGCGTACTCACGATCGACCAGACGCTGAAGCTCTACATCTTCGGCACGCCGGGGCAGTCGCGCTTCGCCTTCATGTGGGACGACCTGATCAAGGGTGCCCTCGGTGCTCTCGTCGTGGTCGATACCAACCGGATCGATGACTGTTATCCCGCGGTGGACTATTTCGAGCGCGCCGGGCTTCCGTTCGTGGTCGGCGTCAACACCTTCAACGGTCAAATGGGATACAGCCTCGACGAAGTACGCTGGGCCCTGGCCATCCGCGCGGATGTCCCGGTGCTTTCCTTCGACGCCCGTTTCAAGGGTTCGGTGCGTGACGCGCTGCTCGTCGTTCTCGATCAAGCACTCGACAAGGCGATCCGTCAGAAGTCGTCCTGAAGCTGACGGCCGGTATGCGGCGGGTCGCTGAGATCGAGGTTCCCAAATCGGCCGTCGAGCGGGCAGAGTGGTTGACAGCGAGACTCGCTGCGGAAGGACGGTCAGGTGCGAGGCGGATTGGATGACGCTCTCGACAAGCTCGCACGCCGAGATGAGCTGCGCCGACGGGCCACGGGTGAGGCCCCCGGCACGCCGGTGGCCGTGACCGAGCTGGTCGAGGCAGTCGCGGCGGTTGTCGCACGCCATCCGGAGCTGGGCGTGAGCGTGGGCGTCGAGGGCGCCGGCGATCCGCTCCTGCTGCACTTCTATGTCGCAGAGGGGCAGGTGCAGGTCAACGCCGAGAGCGCGGCGGCCCTGGCGCCCGACCCCGCCGGCACTCGGCACGCCGATTTCGACCTCGATGCCGACGAGCCCGCGGAACGCCCGTGGCCCACCTACAACTCGGCTCCCCCGGCACCCGACCAGCAATATTACGAGTCCGAGACGGCCGAGCAGCGCTACGGCTCGTTCGAGGCCGACGACGCCCCTCGCGACCGCGAACCCGGCGAGTCGTCGCGCGACCTCGGCGCCCGCCTGCGCGACCTCGGCATGGTCTCCGGTGACCAGCCCGCGACGTATCCGCCGCACCCCTTCGCGGCCACGCCACCGCCCCCGGTGCCGCAGCCGGTGCAGCAGCCGGCCGCCACCGACAGCTTGCCGCCCCAGCCGCGGCCGGCGGTGCCGCCGCAGGACGACTTGGCCGGGGCGACTCGCCGGATCCAGCCCGAACAACACCGCCCGCCCACGGAACCACCCGCCCGCGGGCCTGTTCCCGAGCAGCGCGGCATGCCGGCGCCGCTGCCGCAGCCGATCCCGCTGCAGGTCGAGCGTCCGGAAGAGACCGAGATAGCGGCCCGCCGCCTCACCGCCCTGCTGCGCGACGACCCCTCATTGCTCGACCAGCCTCGCAGCTGAATCCAATCTCACTCAGAGTGACATCGCCATCGGCACACCGCGTTCGAGTGTCCTGTCCGCTTTTGTGCCGGACTGATCCGCCTGGGATGTCTGGGTTCGTCCTTTCGGTCAGATCGCTGCTCCCGCCGGGCGGCTGACCTTGCATCACGCTCAGTAACTGAAATAGCGTCCAAGCCGTATTCACTACGGCGCGTGACCTCGACCGGTTCGCGGCGTCCCTGCTCCCTCCCGGAGAGATCGATGTCGCAGCCCGAAGTCCACCTGGTCGCCGGTACCGCCGCCGAGGCCGTCCGTATCGCTCCGGTCGTGCTCGCCATGCGCGAGCAGGGCCGGCTCACCCCGATCCCGGTGGCGACCGGACGAGACCCGGACGCCGTCGGCCGGACCCTGGCCGCGTTCGGGATCACCCCGAGAATCACGCTGCCGTCCGGCGCCGACGAGGCCGAGACGATGCGCCGCTTCGACGAGCTGTGGGCGGCTCGCACGCCGGCCGCCGTGATCGTGCGGGACGGACTGGCTCCGGCGCTCGCGGCGTTCTGGCGGCGGGTCCCGGTGCTGACCATCGACGCCGGACGGCGTACCGGCGAACTCGGCTCGACCTCGGCCCTCGAGTCGCAGCGGCGCCTGCTCGCCCAGGTCACCACGGTGCATCTGGCAGCCACCCCGCTCACCGCGATGAACCTGCTGGACGAGCGAGTGATCGCCGGGGACATGCTGCTGACCGGCGGCACCGCGCAGGACGCCGCCGAGTTCCTGGCCGCGAGGACGACTTCCGGCGGCCACCACCGGGCCCACCGCCTGATCGTGCTGGGCGTGCCGACCGAGCGCGCCGTCGCCATCGGCCCGGCGCTGCGCTACCTCGGCGGACGCCACCGGGACCTCGAGATCGTCCAGGCCGGCGACACCGCGCCCGGCCAGGATCTCGCCACGTTGCTCGCACAGGCCTACGTCGTGATCACCGACGACGAGGACCTGGTCGAGGAGTCGCTCGCGGCCGGCTGCCCGGTGCTGATGATCGGCCTCGCCTCCCGGCACGCCGAGGCGCTGCACGCCGGCAGCGTGCACCTGGTCGACCCCGACCCGGCGACGATCACCAGCGCGATGGCCGACCTGCTCGACAGCCGGGTGCGCCGCGACGCGATGGCGGCCGGGGGCAACCCGTACGGCGACGGCCTCGCCGCCTATCGCGTGGCCCAGGCGACCGCCGCCCTGCTCGGCCACGGCCAGTTCCCCGACCCGATGCCCGCCCGCCCGGCGGCCGGGGTAGCCCGATGAAGGGAAACTCAATGGACGTGGTGGGATTCTGGACTCGCTCGTGGACCAACGACGACCGGGTCGCGGTGCGGCATCTGCTCGCCCCGGACGCCGAGATCGAGTGGAACCTGGACGCGCCGGTCGACGACGAGGAACTGGTGCAGACGCTGCACCGGATCGCGGTCTTCGCCGACGGGGTGACCCTGGTCGCGCAGACCCGGGCCGTCGACGGCGCCGCGCTGGTCTACGACCTCAAGGCGCCGTTCGGCACAAGCCGGATGGTGGAGTTCCTGACCGTCACCGGCGGCCGGATCACCGAGGTGCGCCAGGTCTACGACGTCACGGCGACCGACCGGTTCTTCCCCGGCCTCTACGCTCAGTGACCCAGGGCGCGGTCCAGCAACGCGTACAGGTTGACCCAGTGCCGCTGCTCGGCCTCGCGGTCGTACTGTGCCGTGTCCGACATGGTGAAGCCGTGCGGCGCCCCGGTGTAGACCTCGGACGTGTAGCGAACACCCGCGTCGTCCAAGGCCGCCTCCAGCGTGCTGATCTGGTCGGCGTTCATCGACTGGTCGTTGTCCGCGTGCGCGAAGTAGGCCTCCCCGGTGATCGCGCCGACCCGCAGGTGCGGGCTGTCCGGCTGGTCGGTGGCGAGCCGACCGGCGTGGAAGGTGGCGACCGCCGTGATCCGGTCGGGGTACGCCTCGATGGCTCGCAAAGCGTTCGTTCCGCCCATGCAGTAGCCGACGACCAGCACCGGCCGGTCGGCCACCCCGTCCTGCGCGGCGAAGAAGTCGAGGTAGCTGCCGGTGTCGGCGGCGATCCGGTCGGCGGTCAGGCCCTGGATCAGCGGCATGAGCCGGCCGAACGCGGCGCCCCGCTTCTGCTCGTCCGTCAGCTCCTCGGGCTCGACCAGGGGCGACGGCCCGCCGCGGTAGAGGATGTTCGGCGCGAGGACCGCATAGCCACGCTCGGCGATGCGCTGGGCCATCTCCGCGATCCGGGGTCGCAGCCCGAAGGCGTCCATGAAGAACAGGACGCCGGGGAAGGGCCCGTCGCCGTCCGGCTTCACCAGGTAGGCGTCGGCCGTGCCGTCGGCCGTGGGGATCTGCACCGTCGTGGTCTGCATGCTGCTCCTCCCGAAGATCATCGATCGCGACCGTAGCACCAACCGGGGAGGCATCCCCGGTCTCGTCGTACCCTGTCCCGCATGGCAGATCGACTGCGTGCCGACGCGCAGCGTAACCGGGCCGCGCTGCTGGCGGCCGCCCGCGAGGTCTTCGGTCAGCACGGCCTGGACGCCTCGCTCGACGAGATCGCCCGGCGGGCCCGGGTCGGCAACGCGACGCTCTATCGGCGCTTCCCGACCCGCCGGGATCTGATCGTCGAGGTCTTCGCGGGACAGATGACCGGGTACGTCGAGCTGGCCGAGAAGGCACTGGCCGAGCCCGACCCGTGGGTCGCCTTCGTGACCTACCTGACTCGGCTCTTCGAGATCCAGGCGACCGATCGCGGCCTCTCCGAGCTGCTGGTGACCAGCGGCTTCGACGACGACAAGCGGCTCGCCGAACTGCTCGCGACGGCGCAGCGGGGCGCCACCGAGGTGATCCTCCGGGCTCAGGCGGCGGGCCGGCTGCGGGCCGACTTCAGCCGCCAGGACCTCAGCCTGCTCATGCGGGCCAACGCCGGGGTGCTGCGCAGCTCGGCCGACCCCGACGCCTGGCGCCGACAGCTCACCCTGGTCGTGGACGGCCTGGGCCACCGTTAGGCGAAGCCGCGGCCCGCCTCGGCCAGCGCCTCGGCGACCAGGTCCCCCAGGTTGGTGCCGGGCGGCTTGTCGAGCCAGATGTGCAGCGCGACCCGCAGCGAGGCAAGGAAGGCCGTACGAGGCATCCACCCGCACTGACTGCCCTATCCGGAGTTGCTGTGTTTCCGCTGAACGCAGCTTTCTGTTTCCAGTGAGGCGAGATTGCTCACGCCCATGAAGATGGAATCACCGCCTCACGGAGAGCTAGCCTTCCGAAGCGGAGCGCTGATCATCGCGCGCTCAACACCTGGGCGGCGTCGCCGAACGGCTGCTCAAGAAAGCGGAAAGGGGGTTGGCCACGTGGATCCGGAACGGGAAGAGCTCGACGCCGAGCGGTTGCACGCCGCCCTCCTCGAACTGGAGGACGAGATCCACTGGGATCCCACCCCCATGCTCGAACTCGCCGAACACTACGAGCGTCAGGCCCGCCGGCTCGGTGACGACATGCTGGTCGCTCGGGCCCGGCTCAGCCAGGCCAACATGCACATGCGCGCCGGCGACGTGGCCAGCGCGGCGCAGCGCATCTGGCACATCCACCGCTGGGCGGTCGACCACAAGGCCCGCCAGCTCACCGCCCGGACGCACCTGGTCTGGTCCACCATCCACCGGCACCTCGGCGACGCGGCCCAGAGCCTCGAACACGCCCTGGCCAGCGTCGAACTGCTCGACGACTCGGCCACCGGCCACATGCGGATCTGGCACCGGGCCAAGCTCGCCGACGCGCTCGCCTTCGCCGGCTCGATGCAGGACGCCCGCGCCCGCTTCGACCAGGCCGAGCGGCTCACGCTCGACCTCGGCCGGCCCGACCTGCGGCTCTTCGTGCTCAACAACTACGCCTACTCGGAACACGCGGCCGGCAACTACCTGGTCGCCGAGCAGGTCGCGGAGCGGTTGCGTACGCTCGCGGCCACGCACGGCTTCGAGCTCGACGCCACCGTGCTCGACACGATCGGCGCGATCGAGCTGGGCAATGGCCACTTCGCCGCGGCCGAGCGGACCATGCTGGTGTGCATCGACAAATATCGTTCGATGAAGCGGGACGACGCGGACGCGATGCCCGAGTTCCTGCTCAACCTGGCCCGGGCCCAGCGCGGGCTGGGGGCGTACGAGCGCGCGCAGCGCACCCTCGATGAGTCCCGCCGCCTCTGCGCCGACCGCGAGCTGGGCCACTTCCTCGTGCAGACGCACCAGGAGCAGGCCGAGCTGCACGCCGCCCAGGGCAAGTTCGCCGCGGCGTACGAGGCGCACAAGACCTTCTTCGAGGCGTACACCGGTTTGCGGTCCCGGCAGCAGGAGGCGCAGGCTCGTACCCGCCAGGCGCTGTTCGAGACGGCCGAGGCCAGGCAGGAGGCGGCGCGCTTCCGCGAGCAGGCCCGACGCGACCCGCTGACCGGCCTGCGCAACCGTCGCTTCATCGACGAGCAGTTGCCCCGACTGATCGGCACCGACCCCGACCTGACCGTCGCCCTCGTCGACCTCGACCACTTCAAGCAGATCAACGACCAGCTCTCGCACGACGTGGGCGACCAGGTGCTCGTCCGGGTGGCCAAGCTGCTCGAGGCCGAACTGGCGGCGGTCGCACCCGAGGGCTTCGTCGCCCGCATGGGGGGCGAGGAGTTCCTGCTGGTGCTGCCCGGCTGCCCGGCCTCGCTCGTCGGCAGCCAGGTCGACGGCATCCGCCGGGCCGTCAGCGCGTACGACTGGGCCGGCATCACCCGGGGCCTTCCGGTCACGATCAGCGTCGGCGTGGCCTGCGTGAGCGAGAGCGAGACCCGGACGCAACCGGGCCTGCTGTCCACCGCCGACCAGCGCCTTTACGCCGCCAAGCACGGCGGCCGCGACCGGGTCGTAGGCGCAGCGTCCAATCCGGAAAGAACTCGCGCCTACCGTGATCGGGCTTCTGCCGCCTGAGCAGCAATTCCCAGCGAATGACGACCATGATTGTGAGCGCCTCCGACCGCTACGCTGTACCGCACTGACGGACTGTCGGCTCGGTACGGGTCGGGCGAGGGGGCGGACATGGGCGAGGTTCCAGAGGTCGTGCCGCCCGGCGTCAACATCAACGTGCCGCACTCCGCTCGCATCTACGACTACTGGCTGGGCGGCAAGGACAACTTCGCCGTCGACCGCGCGGTCGGCGACGCCATGATCAAGGCGATCCCCGGCATGCGCTACATGGCCGCCGAGAACCGCAAGTTCGTCCACCGGGTGGCCCGCGATCTGGTGGAGAAGGAGGGAATCCGGCAGTTCCTCGATGTCGGCACCGGCATTCCCACCCGGCCCAATCTGCACGAGATCGCCCAGCGCAGCGCCCCCGAGGCCCGCGTGGTCTACGTGGACAACGACCCGATCGTGCTGGTCCACGCCCGGGCTCTGATGATCAGCGGGGACGAGGGCCGCAGTGAGTACATCTCGGCCGACCTCCGGGCCCCCGAGTCGATCCTGAAGGACGAGGTGCTGGGCCGGACCCTCAACCTCGAGGAGCCGGTCGGCCTCACCCTGATCGCGATTCTGATGCTGATCGCCGACGAGGACGACCCCTGGTCCAAGGTCGAGGCACTACGCGACGCGATGCCGTCGGGCAGCCTCCTGGCGATCACCCACCCCACTGCCGACTTCGCGCCCGACGAGGTCAACGAGGCGGTGAACGCGGCCACGGGCGCCGGCATCACGCTGGTGGCCCGGCCCGAGTCCGAGGTGCGGCGCTTCTTCGGCGATTGGGAGCTGCTGGAGCCCGGCCTCGTGCCCGTTTCGAGCTGGCGCCCCGACGAGCCGGTAGAGAACCCGAAAGCCGCCTATTACTGGGCTGGCCTGGCCCGCAAGCCGTAGGCGCAGCCGACCCCCAAACGTGGCCGACACCCCCACACGTGTGGCCGACTCGGAAGTCAACCGGCCGGGCCGCCCGGCACGGGGGAGCCGGACCGCCCGGCCGGAGCCGAACGACGCCTAGAGAGCCGCGGCGTCGCGGGGTCACCTCAACTGATGTTTAAGCGGCCCCTGCTTCGGGCATTTGTCCCGAACCAACTGACCTGTGCGGGCCGGCCGCGTGATGACACACAGCGGCGACGGACCGTAGTCGAGGCGTGTCCGCAGCCGTCCGTCGCGGGCCGCGTGTGACGGCGTTCCCTCTTCTCACGGAAAGTGATCACCGCTGACGCCGCGTCATCGTCGCGGCTGAGCGCGAGAGACCGAAACCGCGATCAGTTCTGGGCATCGGACTCCCCCTCCTCAGCCGACGGCAGGCCCTCCGCCGGACGGGCGGTCGGCCGGGACAAGGCATACCTGACCCCACCAAAACGGTGTGACACCGCCGTTGCCCGCGTTGTCGCGGCACTGACATCGTCAGTGACCGGCTCGTCCCGGTAATGCGGTGCGGGATTTCCCCGGCGCGGCTCGGCCGCCTCGGAGTCGCCCTGGTCGAAGTGCTCGGGACCGATGTTCGGAACGGACATCTCGTTACCTCTCGCTAGGACGCCCCCGCCAAGAAGCCTCGCGTCGAGGCCGCAGACGCCGTTTCCGCGACCGATCCGTCACTCAAAGATGTCACCCTAAGTGACACCCGCAAGATGCGTACGTGCGTTATCATGCTCACAATCCCGTGAGTACGCAAGGCCAAATGCACGTGCATTTGCACAAGGTGTGAGGTAATTGGTTGCACACGGAAGACTATTTGACTCCGGACGATCTCCGGCCGGAGAAAACCAAGGGAGCTTCACCATGACGTTCGCGGTCAACGGCATCTCCGCCGGCCAGTTGGACGGTGTCACCTGGCAGAAGAGCCGGCGCAGCAACCCCAGCGGCAACTGCGTCGAGACGGCCCTCCTCCCCAACGGCGAGGTGGCCATGCGCAACTCTCGCGACCCCGAGGGGCCGGCGCTCATTTACACACGGGCCGAAATCGAGGCGTTCCTCGGTGGCGTTCGCGACGGCGACTTCGACAACCTGCTCGCCTGATCCGACGCGCTCCGAAAACCTGATTTTCTTCGGCCGAGGTTCCGTCGGATGACATCAGACGGTCCCGATCCGGACAGGACAGACTAATCAACACCGAACCGGTCAACACCGTACGGGCCTGGACCGAACCGGCACAGCAGGAACGGCGCTGGCCCACCACGGCCGGCCGCCTCGGGCGTGACGTGCCCATCTCCGCGTCCCGTTCGAGGCTGATGAGACGATCCGATCGCAACAGCCCCTTGACAGGCCGCGAGACGATCAAGTGGCCGGGTAACACGGCAATCGCGTACCCCGGAAAGAGATGGGCCTGCCTAGCCGTTCAAGCCAGGCAGGACCCAGGACGGTGAAACAGCCTCGTCCACGATCGTTGGCAGCGGGCGTGGACGAGCTCACCTATGCCCCGCCAGCTCCGCGACTGCGGAGAAGGCGAGACCATAGATCTTACCCCCGGTTGGCGTGCCGCTCCAGAGCGTCGCGCCAAGATCAGGCGGGTCGCCCGACCTCGTGCAGGAGCTTGCCGAGAATCTCAGGCGTGTGGTTGGGCGGCTCGGCGTCGATGCAGACCCGCTCCATCGCCATCGCGTATTGATCGACGTCTTCGCGCTTGTCCAGATAGATCGCGCTGGTGAGCTGCTCGACATAGACGACGTCGGGAAGCTCGGGCTCGGGGAAGCGCAGGATCGCGAACGGGCCGCCCGCGGCCGCGTGGCCGCCGGCGTGGAACGGGATGATCTGCAGGCGCACGTTCGGCTTCTTGGCCGCCTCGATGAGGAACTCGATCTGCGCCCGCATGACCTCGACGCCGCCGATCGGCCGGCGCAGGACCGCCTCGTCGATCACCGCCCAGAGCTGCGGCGAACCGGGCCGGTCAAGGATCTGCTGCCGCTGGCGGCGCAGCTCGACCCGCTTGTTCAGCTCCTCGGGCGTGACCCCGGCGTGGCCGAGCATGATGACCGCGCGCGCGTAGTCGGGAGTCTGCAGCAGACCAGGCACGAATTGGATCTCGTAGGTGCGGATCAGCGTCGCGGCGGCCTCGAGCCCCAGGTAGGACTGGAACCAGCCGGGCATCACGTCGCTGAACTGCTGCCACCAGCCCGGGTTGTTGGCCTGCCTGGCCAGCACGAGCATCGCCTCACGCTCGAGCGACTCGGTCACGCCATAGAGGGTCAGCAGGTCGCTGACGTCGCGCTCCTTGAAGCTGACCCGACCGAGCTCCATGCGGCTGATCTTGGATCCGGAGGCTCGGATCTCCCATCCGGCGTCCTCGCGCGTGATGGCCTTGGCCTCGCGCAGGCGACGGAGTTGGGTCCCGAGCAGGATGCGCAGGACGGTGGGGCCACCGGTCGGCGCCTCCTCCTGCTGCGTACCCGCGCTCACCTGGCTCCTCGTCATCGCTCTGTCTGGGGGCTGCCAGCCGCAGTCCCTCAGCATCCTAAGGGGGAGATCGTCCACAACGAAACAGCCTTGGCATCCGCCCGGGCGTTCGCTCAATGCGGATGCACGTGCATCCGGCCTTGCGAATGCCTCAGTACGCGAGCATGATAGCTGACAGACACGCATCGCCCGCTGACACAGCGTGCTGAAAGTTCGGCTTCTCGGCCGACCCGCAAGGCCCGGTGGCGTTCCCCCGCCATCAGGACGACCGAGTCCCGAGATCTTGGAGGGTCATCTCGATGTCCACGGCACCGACGTCTTCCCCGACCATCGCTCCGCCCCAGCGTGACCCGGCGGACGTAGCGCCCGCCGACAGCTATCACCCCTCCGACCGCGTCTGGGTCTATCGCGACGGCTGGCGTGCCGGCGTGATCGAGGCTGCTTCTCCGCGCGCGGTCACCGTGACCTACCGACCCGGCGCCCACCTCGGCACGGGTGTCGACACCTTCACCGCGCCCTATGTGACGGCCCGCTCCGGCGAGGACCCGGCCGTCGACCGGCGTCACCTCGGTCGCGGCATCTTCACCCAGTCCGGCCTTCCCGTACGGCACTCCGCGGCCTGACCGGCAAGCATCGGCAGCATGCCGTTCGCCCTGCTGCCGGCGTCCGTCCTGCCGCAATCAGGCCCGCGGTAAGACTGGCGTCCGTCCTGCGGCAATCAGGCCCGCAGTAAGAACAGGCTTGACCCGAAAGCTGGGCCCGACCTCCCGCGTCGCCAGTGGAGCCTGTCAATGCCCCCATTCGGGCACTGCCCCGCCGCTCGTGCACCCGCCGCGCCCGGCCGCCCACCGCTCCGTCATCATGCGAAGCGCCTTGCCGGACCACCAAGAACGCTTCCGAGGGGCGAATCGGCCTTCAGCCGGGTCGCCTTTCTCGCGACACATCGGGCGATATCCGTGCGTAGTTGAACCAACGCGTTCGGTGCGCGCCTCGATCGCCCGCAACTTCTTTACCGGGACTGCACAGTCGCGTTCTTTACCGGGACTGCACAGTCGCGCCGCCACGGGTTCCTACCTGGCAATTCGCGAAACGCCGACCTCGGCCGGCCGCGCCAGCGCCGCTACCAGGCACTTCACGGCAGATGCGGAACGGCCGCGCCCCCTGCTCCGCGGGAACGCGGCCGACGGCGATGGCTCCGCTATTCGCCCTGCGGGTCGATGTTGAAATTGTCCCGGAAGGTGTTGTCCGGGTCGTATTGGCGCTTGAGCGTCCGCAGCCGGGTGAGCGTCTTCTTCGGCCACGCTTCGTATATGCGCTCCGGGCTCTGGTCGGTCTCGAAAGAGAGATACAAACCCTGGAAGTGCGCTGCCATTGCCGTCCACTCCTCATCCAGCTTGTCCCGCGAAGTCCCGAAAGCGACGACTGAGAAGTTAGCCGATCGGTGCGAATATGCCGTGGCGTCCTCGGCCACATCCGCGACCGCGCCGCCGACCGAGCGAACCTGGAAGAAATAGACGGCTCCGGACTCGAGCAGCCGCCCGACCGCGCCGCAGAACTCCGGGGTCAAGTGTTCGACCAGCCCCGACCGGGCCACCGGGTCGCCCTGTCCCTCGTGCGGCGCGTCCGGCACGTTCATCACCCCGGCGTAGGGCACGAGCTGCACCTGCTGGTCCAGCAACGGCGCGACCTCGGCGATCGGCGTCAACCGCTCGATGATCGTGTCGGGATCGCTGGAGTCGACCACGCCGTACACCTGGGCCAGGCTCTGTCCCCGCCGCGGCGGTCCCATGATCAAGTTGGTGGTGACGTCGCGAGGTGCGGCCTCCATCGCGGTGCCCCACCGCCGCAGCAGCACAGCCGGGTCCGCGGCGTCGTAGATGAACTGCCCGAAGCCGACGTCGCCGACCTCGTCGGCCTGGAACTCGAACGACGTGACGATGCCGAAGTTCGCCCCGGCGCCGCGCACCGCCCAGAACAGGTCAGGATGTTCGCGCTCGCTGACGTGCACGTGGCTCCCGTCGGCCAGCACCAGGTCGGCCGCGCGCAGGTGGTCGATCGTGAGTCCGTGCTCGCGGGCCAGCCAGCCGATGCCGCCCGCGGTGGCGAGCCCGCCCACGCCCACCCCGCCGTAGTCGCCGCTCGACAGCGCCCACCCGTGCGGAGCGAGCGCCGCCGCGACATCCTTCCAGCGGGCGCCGGCCTCCACCCGGACGAGCCGATCCTCTTCGGAAAGCACGGTGATCTCATGCATGCCGGAGAGGTCGATGACGATGCCACCGTCGTTGGTGGAACGGCCGCTGATGCCGTGGCCACCGCTGCGCACCGCGAGTGGCACGTTCTGGTCGCGGGCGAACGCGAGCGCGTCGACGACCTGCTCGACGCCGCGCGGCTGGATGACCAGACCGGGTGAGCCGCCCCGCATGTAGGTCGAGCGCACCTTCGCGTACCCGAAGTCGCCCGGCTCGATCGAGGTGAGCGACACGGGGAGACCGTCGTAGTCAATGTTGTCGCGACGCTGGCTGAGCGCGACGGCACTGCGTACGGGCCCGGTGTCGATGCCGGCGGCCGCGCGCTCCCGGGCAATCTCCTCACGCGCTGCCGGAACGACCTCCTCGGCCCAGCGCCGGATCTCCCGCGGGTCGTCGGAACCGAGAATGAACGTGCCCACCCCGCTCGCGAGCGCGAGTTGGAC
>Ga0247781_1000016_pt1 | contig 45818 bp, 42 predicted proteins | sample UWRJL184509B5_FD_179922 | JGI IMG/M metagenome (GOLD analysis project Ga0247781, IMG submission 179922) | Plant litter microbial communities from Arlington Agricultural Research Station in Wisconsin, United States - UWRJ-L184-509B-5 | ecosystem: Environmental > Terrestrial > Plant litter >...
CGCTCGCCGTCGCCGGCGCCACCGTGACCGTCTCCGGTCCGGGCCTGCGCGCCATGCTTCACGACCGCACCCTGCGCGTGATGTGGCTGCCGCGCTCCGACTGGCTCGACGGCTCGGTCACCGTGCGCGGCCCGGCCGGCTGGGCCGACGTGCGCGTCACCGGCCAGGTCGCCGGCGCCGTGCCGATGGCGACCTCGCGCGGTGCCGAGCCCGCGGGCCTCCGGACGTACGACGGTGGCCTGGTCGCCGACGGCTACGGCCCCGCCCGGGTCACCGTGCTGCCCGCGCCGCCCACCTCGGGCCGCCGCCAGATCGGCACGACCGTGCTCGTCGCCATCCTCACCACGCTGGTCGTGCTCGGCGGCGCCGGCGTCGCGATGACCCTGCTCAACGACGACGGCACGCCCGCACCGGTGGTCGCCGCGCCGACCGGGACGATCCCGGCCGACCCCACCACCCGGACCGGGACCGCGTCGACCGGGACCGCGTCGACCGGGACCGCCTCGACCGGGCCCCAGATCAACCGGGTTCCGCTCGCCCAGCGGGTGCGGAGCCTCGCCCGGCCCGCCGTGGTCGGCACGATCCGGGTCGGGGCCGAGCCCGAGGGTGTCGCGGTCGCGCCCGACAGCCGCACGATCTACGTCGCCAACCAGGACAGTCGCGTCCTGTCGGTCGTCGACGCGGCCACTCGCAAGGTCCGCTCGGTGGAGCTGCGCAACACCCCGCGCTTCGTCACGACCTCGCGCGACGGCCGCACGGTCTTCGTCTCGATGTACGAGGACGACAAGTCCACCGGCAGCGGGGTCGCCGTGGTCGACGCCCTGAGCCTCAAGGTCATCCGCTACCTCGACACCGGCGACATGCCATACACGCTGGCCGTGGCCCCCGACAACAAGCTCTGGGTGCCGATCCACAGCGACGGCCGGCTCGAGATCTTCAGCTCCGGCACGCTGCGACTGGCCGAGATCAAGGTCAAGCCCAACCCGCACGCCGTGGGCTTTTCGGGCGACCAGATGCGTGCCTTCACCGCCAACCACGAGTCGAACGCGGTCTCGGTGCTCGACATGCGCACCAACGAGGTGACCCGCACGATCCCGGTGGCCAAGGCACCGCACAGCATCGCGGTCTCCCCCGACGGGCGGATGGTGCTGGTCGCCGGCTACGAGGCCGACGCGGCCAACCTCATCGACACGGTCACCCTCGAACGCAAGGGGCCGTTCCCGGTCGGCCGCGACCCGCAGAGCGTGGCGTTCTCGTCCGACAGCCGCTACGGCTACGTGGTGAACGAGCTCGACGGCACGGTTTCGGTGCTCGACGGGCGCACGGGCGTGGTCACCTCGACGGTCAAGGTCGGCGGCAGCCCCCGGACGATCGGAGTGTCGCCCGACGGCAAACTGGCCTACGTCTCCAACGGCAAGGACAACACCGTCTCGGTGCTGCGGGTGGGGGAGTGAGCCGACGCGACCGCGCCGCCGGTGAGGTGCTCGTCCGGCGGCTCTTCGCCGAGCACGGTGCGGCCCTCCTGGCGTACGCGACGAGGTTGAGCGGCGATCGGCCGGCGGCCGAGGGGATCGTGCGCGCGACGCTGCTGCGCGCGTGGTCCGAGCCGGCCGCCCTCGGTGAAGATCGAGGTGCCGTCCGCACGCATCTGTTCTTGCTGGTGAGAGAGATCGCGGGGAGTCCCGGGTCGATGGAGATGCTCTCCGCCGTCGGCACGCTCGCGCCCGAACAACGCGAGGTATTGAACCAGTTGTACTTCCAGGGGCGTGACGTCAAAGAGGCGGCGGCGTCGCTCGGTCTTCCGGCCGAGACCGTCAAGTCCCGCAGCTATCAGGCGTTGCGCCGGCTGCGGGAGGCGCTGCCGGGCGGGCAACCGATGGGAGCAGCCTGATGAGCGGGCACCAGACCGAGCAACTCGGGGCGTACGCCCTGGGTGTTCTCGACGACGACGAGTGGGCGGCCGTGCACGCCCACGTCGAGGACTGCGCGGCGTGCCGGCGCGAGGTCGGTGACCTGCGCGAGCTGGAGGAGCGGCTCGGCGAGATCCCGCCCGAGGCGTTCCTGGAGGGCCCGCCGCCCGGCGATGACCTGCTTCTGCGGAACACGCTTCGGCAGGTCCGCGACGAGGGCCGCGGTCAGGACCGGCGGCGCCGGTCCCGGTGGACGCTCGCGGCGCTCGCGGTCGTCGTGGTGGCGGTCGCCGCGGGCACGTTCTTCGGCCGGGCCACCGCGCCTTCGTCGGCCGTCGTCGCCTCAGCGAGCGCTGCGGCGCCCCGGACCGGGCAGACGACCGACACCGTCAGCGGGACATCGCTGAACGTCACGGTCACGCCGGCCGCCGGGTGGGTGCGGCTGCGTGCCACCGTTGCCGGGGTCCCGGCGGGCTCGCAGTGCCGGCTCTTCGTCATCGCGCGCGACGGCTCCCGCGAGTTCGCCGGGAGTTGGCTGGTCAGCGACTCGGGGACCACGGTGGACGGCAGCGCCCTGGTCGCGCCGGCCGAGGTGACGGCGGTTCAGGTCGAGACGTACGCGGGTCAGGTTCTCGCCACGGCCACTATCTAGAACAGCGCCGAAACGCCTATCATCAGGTCGTGATTGCTCGATCGACTCAGCGTCACGGCGTCCGGGTCACCCGATGACCAGCGCCGGCTGGTTCGCGCTGTCGATCACCATCTTCGGTTCGCTCTGCTACGCGACCGCCTCGATCCTCCAGGCCGTCGGCGCCCGCCACAGCGTCGGCACGGCCCGCACGATGGCCCACCCGCTCTACCTGGCCGGCATCTTCTTCGACATGCTGGCCTGGGTCGGCGCCATCGTCGCGCTGCAGTCCCTGGCGGTCTACGTCGTCGAGTCCATCCTGGCCGGTTCGCTCGCCCTCACCGTGATCGGCGCCCGCATCGTGCTCGGCTCGCGCCTGCGCCGCCGCGACTCGGTGGCCATCGCGGTCACGATCATCTCGCTGACGTTCCTGGCCTTCTCGGCCGCCCCGCAGCACGAGGTGCACACTCCCGACGAGTTGCGCTTCGTCCTGTGCGGCGCGGCGGCGGCGATGGTCCTGGTCGGCTACGGCGCGGCCAAGGTCAACGCCCGGGGCGGCGTCATCGCGGCCTGCGCGGGCCTCTCGCTCGGCGGCGCGGCGCTGGTCGGCCGTTCCCTGCCGGTTCCCGAGGGTGCGAGCGCCGGCGAGACGGCGCTGGCCCTGCTCACCGAGCCGCTCACCGCGGCCCTGCTCGTCTTCGCCGGCACCGGCATGACGCTTTATGCGCATGCCCTGCAACACGGCGAGGTGGGACCGGTGACGGCGATCCACTGGACGGCCGAAGTGATGACGCCGTCGGCGGTGGCTGTGCTGTTCCTCGGCGACACCGTCCGCGAGGGCTGGCTGACCCCGGCGATCGTGGCCTGCGGCCTGACGGTCGGCTCGGCGGTCGTGCTGGCCACCGCGCCGGCCACGCACGCCACCCACGCCGAGGAGCCAGTCCCGGTCGGCCCGTCCGCCCTGCCTCCGCAGGCGCCTCGACACGCGCTCGCCGCGCCGCCCCTGCCGGTGCTCCCGCAGCCGACCGGCGAACGGGTCATCTGGTGGGGCCCGCCCCCGATCTGGCGCCCGCCGGACCGCGGCCGCCCGGTCGAGCCGAGCTACCGCGCGCTGGCCCTTCCGGCGGCGGCCCCCCGCTTCGTCTGGGCCGCGCCGCCGCCGCGCCGCCGACCCCGTCACGCCACCACCGTGGCCCGCCTGGGGGCCGGTCACGCCCTCGGGCCGCCACCCCGCGTCTGAGCGCGGCGGGCCGTGCTGTGGTCGCGGCCGGCGGGGAGAGCCGCCCGCGGGCGACGGACGCTAGCCCTATCTCGCCCGCACGGTGCTCGGTCACGAGGCCGCCGGGCCGGCTGCTCGTGCCGATCAGCACTGCAGGGTTGCATCGCTACGGAAATCTGGGCGTGAATGTCACGTCGGCCAGCTGGGCCTGGCCCTCGACGTTCGGGTGGAAGAAGTCGACCTGGTTCACGAGGTCGAGGCCGATCCCGGTCTCGTGGGCGTCGTCGTCCCACCGGCAGCGCTTGCCGTACTTCGCGCAGGCCTGCGCGAGCTGGTCGTTGTAGTCGCTGATCCGGGCGCGCACCTGGCGGCGGCGCTGGTCGGCGGACTCGGTGGTCGAGCGGGGGTCGGCCAGCATCGATGGGCAAGTATTGAGGCGCTTCCACGCGCGGACGGCCCGGTCGTCGTTGTGGCCGAGTTCCCACAGGCGGTAGAGGTCGGGGATGCCCGCCACCAGCACGCTCGTCCGGGGCAGCCCCTTCTTGAGGCGGGCCAGCGTCCGGTCGACGTCGCGGCGGAAGGACGCCACCGAGGTCATCCCGGCCGGTCGGGAGGCGCAGGCGTCGTTGGCCCCGATGAGAATAGTGACGTACTGGGCCTTCATGTCGACGGCCTGCGCGGCCTGACCGGGCAGTGCGGCGGCCTCGGCGCCGGGCCGGGCGAAGTTGCGGGCCTTGTTCTTGATCTTCGGATTCTTCGCGAGGATGCGCCGATAGTGGCTGTCGACCGCGTCGGCCGTGCCGGTCGACCACGAGTTGCGGCCGCACACCAGGAAGGCTCCGCAGCTGCCGAAACCCGCTGTGATCGAGTCACCGAGTGCGGCCATCGAGGACGGGTAGCCCTTGGCCGGCGTGCCGGTCGGTTCGGGGTCGGAGCCGCCCGCGCCCCCGGCGCCCGCCTCGCACGCGAGCGCGAAGATGGCCAGGGAAGCCAGGGCGACGACGTGCCAGCGACGCATTGCAACCATTCAGGCACGATATGTCATGGCCGGCCCGTGGGGAGTGCCACCTTGCGGGCCGTCAGCTTTCCGAGCGGAAAGCTCCTCGCGCGGGGTGACCGTGGCGGCCCGAGTGCGGCGATGCCCCTGGGTCGGACTTGGGGGCATCGCCGCACCCCTCGATCAGCCGCCGGTGATGACGAACTGGGACCCCGGCTGCGTGACGATGTTGCCGTCGGCCGAGTTCGTGATGGTGACGTTCGTCAGGTTGGCGTTACCGCGGGCGCCGCTCATCGCGAGGATGCCGGCGCCGTTGACCGACTTGTCGATCTTGACGTTGGTGATCGCGACGTTCGGCATGTTGCCGCCGCCTGTCTTGAACTGGATGCCGTCGTACGTCGAATCGATGATCTCGGAGTCCCGGATGGTCACACCGGGGATGTCCTTGCCCTGCGGGAAGAGCGTGATCGCGCCGAACTCCTGATCCTCGTGCCAGAACGCCCCGCCGGCCCGGTAGAGGCCGTTGTTGGCGAGCAGCGTCGTCCCGCCGAAGGGCAGCGGGTCGTGGTCGGTCGCCAGCATGATCCCGGGGTAGTTCGCGGTGTCCGAGATCAGGTTGTTCTCGATCGAGTTGTTGGAGCCGCCGTAGATCGCGATGCCGTTGGCCCGCCACGGCAGTTGCACCGTGTTGTTGACGAAGTGGTTGTTGGAAGCGACGTCCACCGACGTGTCCCTGACCCGCGGGTTCGCCCAGACCGCCAACGCGTCGTCACCGGTCGTCCGGAACGTCGAGTTGAAGACCCGGGAGTTGCGCGTGCCGTTGCTGAAGTTGATGCCATCGGCGTACGTGTCCCGGATGCGCATGCCGCTGAACTCGAGCCCGTCTCCCGGGTTCCAGTAGGCGGGCGTGTCCGAGTAGTCGCGGCCGACCCAGGCGCCGACGTTGACGTGCTCGATCCACACATTGCTGATCTTCGTGTTCTTGCCCAGTCGGCCGTTGATGCCGTGGCCCCGGTTCGCCCGGTTCGTCGTGTTGCCGAAGATGGCCAGGTCGGAGATCTGCGTGTTGTCGTCGATGTCGAAGCCGACGTTGCCCTCGTGCGGGTGGTTGATGTTGCCCACCACGTTCTGCGGCTCGGTGTTCGTGTAGAGCTGCGTGTGCCACATGCCGGCGCCGCGGATGACCACGTTCCGCAGGCCCTTCTGGTTCCACTGGTTACGGGTCGGGTCCGGCGTCAGGATCTTCTGCTCCTGACGCCACTGCCCGGCCGGGATCCAGACGCAGCTGATCACGCCGTTCTCGTCGTCGGTCACGGCCCGCTGGATCGCGGCGGTGTCATCGATGCCGTCGTTCGGCACCGCGCCGTAGTTGGCGATCGAGACACAACCGGTGGGCTGGCCGAGGGCCGGCGCTACCTGCTCGAGGTCGATCATGTCGATGATGTAGAACGACGCTGTGTCGCCCGAATCCCGCTGCAGCTTGAAGCGGGTCCCGGCCGGGTACGACGTGGACAGCAGCGCGTTCGACTCGTCGAAGAGCCGCCGGGCGTCGGCCGACGGGGTGTTCGAGAGCGACTCGGTGTCGTCCGTCGTCCCGTACAGCCAGCTGTTACGCGACGACAGCGTCAGCTTCTGCACGAACTGGTCGTTCGCATAGAGGCTGATCGTCGCGTTGAGGCCGCCGCCGTTCGCCGCGTCCGGGATCGAGTTGCGGACGACGATCGAGTTGGCCTGGTTGGCCGAGGTGAACTCGACGAACTGGCCGGTGCTGGTCAGCCGCACCGACTTGCGGCCCGACGACTCGCTGCCGAAGTTGGTGTGCCCGAAGGTGCGCAGCGCGTCGGTCTCGACCAGGGTGCCCGAGTAACGGGCGGCCTCGGCCTCGTAGGAGACGTACGGGGTCGCCGCCCCGCGTCCGACCACGATCGATTGCGTACGCGAGTTGTTGTTCTCGTTCGTCTCGGCCACCACGTTCGTGGCGTCGGCGGTCGCCGTGACGGTCGCGCCGCCGCTGGTCGCCGTCCACGTCCCGACGTTCACCGTGACCGTCGCGCCGGCGGCGATCGCCCCGGTGTTCGCGTTCAGCGTGGTGCTGCCGGCCGTGACCCGGGTGACGCCGGCCGCCGCCGAGCTGGTGCCACGGTTGTTGACCTGCACCGCGAAGGTGACCTGGGCCCCGGCCGACGGGTTGGCCGGGGTCGGCGTGACGCTGAGGACCTGCAGATCCGGGCCCGGCGCCTGGGCGACGACGAGCGCGGTCGGTGAGGTGTACGTGTTGTTGTCGTTGTTCTGCTCGGCCACGGTGTTGGCCGGGTCGACCACGGCGGAGACCTGGTAGCTGCCCTGCGCCCGCCGTCCCGCGTTGACCGTGACGGTCGTCGACGCGCCGGCCGCGAGGGCTCCCACGGTGGCGCTGCCGACCGTGGTGCCACCGAGCCGAACGTCGACAGTGGTCGCCGTCGCGGCGGCACTGCCCGAGTTCCGTACGGTCGCCGAGACATTGATCGTCGCGGCCTCGTCCGGGTTCGTCGGCGTCCACGAGAGACCGGACACCACGAGGTCCGGGTTCGGGGCCCACGAGCCGATCACCTGGATCTCGGCGACCTGCCCGCCCGGCGCTCCCGTGTTGCTGAAGAACTGCAGCTGCAGGTCGGCGATCCGTCCCGTGACCGGGATCGTCACCGTGTTCTGGCTGCCCGGGTTGAAGCCGTAGTCGGCCCGCGCCTTCAGCGAGGTGAAGCCGCTCGCCCCCTGCGCCCGGCCGAGCACCTGGATGTTCTGGGTGCGCGCACCCCACGCCTGATCCGGGTTGACCTTGACGACGACGCCGGTGACGTTCGCGTCCGACCCGAGCTTCGCGGTCAGCGTGGCCGGGAAGCCGTTCGACTCCCAGTAGCTCGCGAGGTTGTTGTCGTTGGCGTTCGGCGCGACGAAGGTGAAGATGGAGCTGGAGGCCTCCATCGGCTTGCCGGCCGCCAGGTTGGTGCCGGTCGGCGGGTCCGGGTCGGGATCGGGGTCGGGATCGGGATCCTGCCCGGCCACGCCGTAGACCTCGACCTCGGAGAGCTGACCCGCGGGCCAGCCGGTGTTGCCGGTGATGTCGACGCGGACGTACCGGACGGTCGCCGCGGTGAAGTCGATCGTGACGGTGTTGCCGCTGGCCGGGTTGAAGGTGCGGCCCGCGCTGGCCGAGAGCGTGCTGAAGGTGGAGTTGTTCGTGCTGCCCTGGACGCTGAGCGTCTGGGTGCGGGTGGCCCAGTCGGTCGGCGGCGGGAGCTTGAGCTTGACCTGGTCGATCGCGACACTGCTGCCGAGGTCGACCTGCACCCACTGCGGGAACGAGTTGTTCGGGCTCTCCCAGTACGAACTGGCGTTGCCGTCGGTGACGTTACCGGCGCCGTAGGGGCCGTTGACGCCGCTGGCGGTTGCCGCCTTGCCCTGAGCCAGGTTCGACCCACCGGCGGCCTGTGCGGGTGTTGCCGAGATCCCGGCGGTGACCAGGGCGGTCGCCAGGATGCCGGTGACGAATCTTCGTCCTCTCATGAAGCCCTCTACTTCTACGCGCGGGGCCGCCGAGGTTCGGGGTCTCGGTGGCCACCGGGGATGGGGGACTTCTGCCACGAAGTTGGAGCTGATTTTTCGCAGTGTTGCCAAGTTTTTTCGTGGACAGGCATTCAAGGTTTCAGATGTGTCACTACTTCGTCAACGGTCGACGCACGATTGACCCCCACCCGAACTGCGGATGGGGGCCGATCGTGGGATTTCTACCGAAGCTCGTTCTCCGGCGGCCGGGGGAAGGAGACCTGCACGCGCAGGCCGTCGTGGCCGGTGGAGGAGGCGGCGATGAGGCCGTCGTGGGCCCGGGTGATCGAGCGGGTGATCGACAGGCCCAGACCGGCCCCGCCGCTGTGGTCGATGCGGGCCCCACTGCGCCGACGGAACGGCTCGAACAGGGCCGGGACCTCGTCGGCGGGCACGTCGTCGCCGGTGTTGCTGACGATCAGGGCCGGGTCGTCGCCGACCTCCACGTCGATGGTCCCGCCCGGGCGGTTGTACTTCAGCGCGTTCTGCACCAGGTTCGTGACCAGGCGTTCCAGCAGCACCTGCTCGCCGATCACGACCCGCGGGCGCAAACGGCCGGTGATCGTCACGCCGGCCTCGGCGGCCCGCGCCTGGTGGGCGTCGAGGACCGCCCCGGTGATCAGGTCGAGCCGCAGCGGCGTCCGCGAGATCAGGCCGCGGTCGCTCTCGCTCAGCACCAGCAGACCCTCGATCAGGCGCTCGTTGCGTTCGTTGGTCTCGAGGAGCTGGGCCGCGAGCAGGGAGAGCTGGTCGTCGTTGAGCGTGCGGGTCAGCCCCACCTCGATCAGCGTCCGCTGCACGGCCAGCGGCGTACGCAGCTCGTGCGACGCGTCCGCCGCGAACCGGCGCTGCGCCTCATAGCCGACCGCGATCCGGTCCATCATCTCGTCGATCTCGCGGCTCAGCACGGCCAGCTCGCTGCGGCCGGGGCCGGGGCGCAGGCGGTTGCCCAGGTTCTGCGGGCCCAGGTTCGCGATCACCGGGACCAGGTCGCGTACCGGCCGCAGGCACCACCGCGCCAGCGGGTAGCAGGCGGCCAGATAGCCCAGCAGGACGAAGCCTTGGGCCAGCACCGACGGGATGCTCGGCCGGCGGAAGAGCAGCCGGCAGACGAATGTCGGGTCGTCGGGGATCGGCCTGCCGCACCAGTTCGGACCGAACTCGCCCCAGAGGGCCAGCAGCTGATTCGCGAGCACCCTGGTGAACAGGGACGCGAACAGGACGAGAGCGCAGAGCAGCAGAACGCGCCGAACGGGGGAGCGGCCGCTCATGGCCCCAGCCGGTATCCGGCGCGCGGCACGGTGTGGATCACCGCGGGGTCGCCGAGTTTGCGCCGCAGCGTCATGACGGTCATCCGTACGGTGTTGGTGAACGGATCGGCGTGCTCGTCCCACGCCTGTTCCAACAGCTCCTCGGCGCTGACCACCCGCCCGCCGGCCCGCAGCAGCACGTTCAGCACGGCGAACTCCTTGGGCGACAGTGAGAGTACCTGCCCGTCCCGGCTCGCCGTGTGCCGTGCGACGTCGAGCACGACGCCGTCGTGTTCCAGCACCGGCGGCAGTGCCGGACCCGAGCGTCGCGACAACGCCTGCAGCCGCGCGACCAGCTCGGCGAACGCGAACGGCTTGGTCAGGTAGTCGTCGGCGCCGAGCCCGAGCCCCTCGACCCGGTCCCGGATGCCGGCCGCGGCGGTCAGCAGCAGCACTTTGGTGCCCGACCCGGACGCGGTGATCCACCGGCACACCTCGTCACCGGTCTGCCCCGGCATGTCCCGGTCGAGGACCGCGACGTCGTAGCGGTTGACGCCGAGCCGTTCGAGAGCACTGTCGCCGTCGTAGACCACGTCGACCGCCATCGCCAGTCGGCGCAGCCCCTCGGCCACGGTGTCGGCCAGGACCCGTTCGTCCTCGGCTACCAGCACACGCACTCTCTGGCTCCTTTCACCCGTTCAAGCTTCCACGGACCACATAAAGGATCCATAAGGACGCCGCTGACGGCCCTCCGACGGGCACCTCCGAATCATGGTCATCCTCCTGACATACGCACGCAATGGGGTGCCCTTTGTTGAGAAATATGCGGAACTATCTCGCCGCCCTGGTGGTGGCCGCGATCACCCTCGGCGCGACCGCGCAACCGGCCCAGGCCATCGCGTACGGGGACAACGCGCGCGAGGGGGCGTACCCGTTCTCGGTCCTGCTGACGATGACCGGCCTGCCCACCCCCGACCACGGCACCCGGGACAGCTCCTGCTCCGGCGCGCTCATCGCCCCGCGCTGGGTCATCACGGCCGGTCACTGCTTCCGCGACGTCCAGGACCGCCGGGTCAGCGAACCGGTCGCCGAGCGCACCACCGCCACGATCGGACGTACCAAGGTCAAAGGCTCCGGCGGGTACGTGGTGGAGGTGGTCGCGGTCCGCCAGTCCGAGACCACCGACGTGGCCCTGGCCGAGCTGGCCGAGGCGATCACCGACATCACGCCGCTGCGGCTGGGCACCGCACCACCGTCGCCCGGCGAGAGCGTCCGACTGACCGGTTTCGGTCTGACCACCGGCGACGGCGGCTACGCCCCGGCGACCCGGTTGCAGACCGGCCGCTTCGAAATCGACCGGGTCGGCGACGCTCTGCTCGAGATCTCCGGCCGTGCCCCGCACGACGACACCAGCCCCTGCAAGCACGACTCCGGCGGCCCGTATTTCCGGCAGCCCAAGGACGGCGCCCCGGTGCTGGTCGGGGTGGTCAGCGAGGGCCCCGAGTGCCCGCACACCGGCCCCGACCTCAGCGCCCGCACCGACAACATCAGCGACTGGATCACCGCCACGATCGACGACGACTCCCGCTTCGACGTGTGGCGTCTCGCCGCGATCGTCCTGACCGTCCTGCTGTTCACGGCAGTGATCGTCGTCGTGGTGGTCAATCGACGGCGGAGCAGGAGGCGTTCTTGAGGTTTCGAGCTCCCGCCGGCGCACCCAGGCCGGCCGCACAGCTTGTGCAAGTGGTGCGCGCCGGACGTGGCCCTCAGCAGGGCTATGGTCGGCGTGTCGCGTTCCCGAACATCCGGCCACTCCCGCCGGCGCGATCCCGCCGCGTCGGAAGGACACACGCATGCACGCGCAATTCGCCGAACTGGACTGGGCCGCCACTCGGGTCGGCGAGCTGAGTCTGCGCCGGCGTCTCGAGCCCGTCACCAAGACCGAGGTGTACGAGGTCAAGCTCGGCGATGAGTACCTGATGTCCAGCCTGTTCACCGTCGCCGAGGAGGAACTGGCCCGGCTCACCCTGGCCGCCCTGCCGAACGTGCCGCTGGACGTCGTCGTCGGCGGTCTCGGTCTGGGCTACACCGCTCGTGCCGCCCTGGCCGACGACCGGGTCGAGTCGCTGACCGTGGTCGAGGCGCTGGCGCCGGTGATCGACTGGCATCGCCGGGAATTGCTCCCGCAGGCCCGCACTCTGACCGCCGACCCGCGTACCACGCTGTCGGAGGGCGACTTCTTCGCGCTGCTGCGCGACGGCACAGGCTTCGATCCGGCCGACCCGGACCGCCGCTTCGACGCCATCCTGGTCGACATCGACCATTCGCCGGTCAACGTCCTGGACCCCACACACGCCGACCTCTACACCACCGGCGGACTACGCCGGCTCGCCGACCGCCTGCGCCCGGGCGGGGCGTTCGGACTCTGGTCCGACGACGCGCCCGACGACGCGTTCCTGGCCGTCCTGGCTGAGGGTTTCGCCTCGGCCGCCGCCCAGGTGGTGACCTTCGCCAACCCGCTGACCGGAGGCACCTCGGCCAACACGGTCTACGTCGCCACCGTCGCCGGCTGACCCCCGCTCGGAGCATTCTCCCTCAGTCGAGAAGGTGTCGCAGGGCCTCCGCGAGGCCACGCGTGAACGTCGGCAGATCACCGGCGGCCCTGCGAGGTGGGGTGGCTTCTTGCCTTGTCGGGCGTGGACGGGCTGCTTGGTTACTCGTGGTCGGAGCCGGAGCGGGGCGAGTTCAACGGGTAGCTCAACAGCAGCCGGGTCCCTGAGTTGCCGGTGTCGATGCTCAATGTGCTGATCTGGCTGATCAACCAGAGTCCACGGCGGTCGCGGTGGCTGGTTCCCGGCTGAATCGCGGGATTCAGGTACGGGTCGGCGAAACCGGAGCCGTGGTCGCTGATTTCCGCGTAAATGTTGTCGGCGGTGAGCCAGAGCAGGAGTTGCCCGGTGCCGCCGCCGTGGCGCACGGCGTTGGCAGCGGCCTCATGTACGGCGAGCACGAAATGTGCCACTTCCGGATGGGACATTCCATGCCGGGCCGCCGCGGCGCCGACCACGGCCCGGAGCCGGCTCAGACTGGAGACATCGAACCGGCTGATGGCCAGCACCCGTAGCCGCCCGCTGTGGTCGATCATCGGTGGGACGTGGTCGCCGGCCGCGACCGCCGCGGCGACGTCGCTGAGCCGGCGACCGAGCCGGGCGGCGTACCGGCGCAGCTCGTCGAAGGCGGCCGGCATGTCCAGGCCGAGGCGTTCGGCGAGGATGCCTTTGGCCTGCTCGATGACCACCCGGCTGTTCATGGCGTGTTGCAACTGCTCGGCCAGGACCTGCCGATATTCCACCGCGCGGTGCTGCAGCAGGCCGATGGCAGTGATGTTGGCGATGGCCCGAGCGGCGTCCGCGGTGGTGTCCGCGAGCGGGCCTGGCTCGGCGGCGTACAAATTGAGCACGCCGATGACCTCGTCACGCAGCCGTACCGGGATGGCGTGGGCGGCCAGGAAGCCGGCCAGGCGGGCCCGGCCGGCGAATTCCCGCCAGCGCGGATCGGGGTGGTCGAGGTCCGGGTCGGACACGGGAATTCTGCTGGTGTAGCAGTCAACGCACGGCCCTTCGTCGGTTTCCACCTCGAACAGTTCCAGCAGATGGGCCTGCTCCGACGAGGAGGCCATCACCCGGAGCGCGCCGCGTTGATCGGCGACCATGATCCCGGCGGCCCGCACGCCGAGCAAGTCGACGCAACGTCTGGCCAGCAGGTGGAGGAACTCCACCACGTCGTAGTCCGCGACCAGCGTGTCGGACAACTCGACGAAGGCCTCAGCGAGGCTCTGTTCTTCCGGCGTGCTCACAGCCGCCTCCCAGTCGCGATCTTCCTCAACGGTTCGCACCCTCGCCGCCGGTGTCGTCGAAGCGCAGCCGGCGGCCGACGACTTCGGCGGCGATGTGATCCAGGCTGCGCTCACTGGCGTACGCATAGGCCCGGAGCCGCAGGAACGCATCCGCCACCGGCCCGTCCAGCTGTGCGCTGATCATGCCGGTGGCCTGGTGCACCACGGCTCGGTGGGGGAAAAGCCGCGTGCTGCCCGGGATCTGAGCGCCGGGCAACTGCTCGGCGAGCAGCAGCTCGATGGCCGCGTCGGCGAAGGCCAAGGCCTCGGCCAGATCGTCACCGATCAGGGCGCCCGGCCCGGCCCGGTACAGATCGATGACGCCCAGGCGGACCGCGCCGACCTGTAACGGCAGCGCGAACACCGCACGCGCTCCCGCACCGACCGCAGCCGGCGCGAACCCCGGCCACCGCTGTAGCCAGAACGGATCGTCCAGATCGGTGGCCAGGACCGGGCTGCCGCCGGTGAACGCGTCCACACGCGGTCCCTCACCCAGCATCACCTGCAGCTCCTCCACCCGGGCACTGGTCGGGTCGCTGACGTAGCGGACCTGCTGCGCGGGCAGCGACGACATCACGGCCAGCCCGGCCCCGCCGACGCCGGGCAGGTCGGCCACGCAGGCGTCACACAACCGGGCGACGTCGGGGCCGTGGACGGCGACCAGGCGGGTCACGCGGGCCCGATGCTCAGCAGTCGACATGGCGACCGCAACAGCCGTCGATCAGGGGTCTCGCGCGACGAACGCAGCGGGTGTCCGGCATGACGGCGCCTCCGGCCCTGCCTCGGCGGGCCGACGTGGACTCGGACCCGGCACCACCAACGCCGGCCTCCACCACGACCGCATCACCAGCGCAACGGCAGCTCACCGCGACTCTACGCGCGCGCCGACATCGACCGCGCCGGTCCCGTCCCACGATCTGTGCGCTGTCGGACGACGTGCTGCCGCGGGCGACCACGCGAAGGAATCGAGTGTGTCGGCATGTGCGGCCTCGAGGGGTGGATCTTCGCCGCAGTTGCCTGCCCGAAAGGGCACTGCGCATCGCGGATGCGTTCGGTAGGGTGGTCGTCGTGACGACGTTCCGTATCGGTGAAGCCGCTGAGCTGCTCGGCGTCAGCACGGACACGATGCGCCGCTGGGTCGACGCGGGCCGGTTGGCCGCGGCGCGTGACGAGCACGGTCACCGGCTGATCGAGGGCGTTGAGCTGGCCGGCTTCGTGCGAGGTCTGGCCGGCGAAGCTGAGACCAGCGCCGACTCGTCGGCGCGTAACCGGCTTCGCGGCATCGTGACCGCGGTCGTCAAGGACACGGTGATGGCTCAGGTCGACATTCAGGCCGGGCCGTTCCGGGTGGTGTCGCTGATGAGCCGCGAGGCGGTCGACGAACTCGGCTTGCAGGTCGGCTCCGTCGCCGTGGCAGTGATCAAATCGACCACGGTGGTGGTGGAGCGTTCCACCCCGACCCCGGCACACAGAGGGAGGACCGATTGAGGACACTTCGTGTTGCGGCGGCCGGGCTCGCCGCACTCATCGCCATCAGCGTGGCCGGGTGTGGCGGTGGCGACGGCACCACCGACACCAGCTCCGGCACCAGTTCCTCGGCCAGCGCGAGCGCGACGGTGACCGACTCGGTCACCGTCTTCGCGGCGGCATCGCTGACCGAGTCGTTCAAGACCATCGGCAAGCAGTTCGAGGCGGCGCACCCGGGCACCACCGTGACGTTCAACTTCGCGGGCAGTTCGGCGCTGGCGACCCAGCTCAACCAGGGCGCCCCGGCCGACGTGTTCGCGTCGGCGGCGCCGAAGAACATGGCCACCGTCACCGACGCCGGCAACGGCGCAGGGTCGCCGACCACCTTCGTGAAGAACCAGCTGGTGATCGCCACCGCCAAGGGTAATCCCAAGAAGATCACCAACCTGGCCGACCTGACCAAGCCGGGCCTCAAGGTCGCGCTCTGCGCCGAGGCCGTGCCGTGCGGCGCGGCGGCCAAGACAGCTCGGGAAGCGGCCGGCGTGCAGCTCACCCCGGTCACCCTCGAACAGGACGTCAAGGCGGCCCTGTCGAAGGTGAAGCTGGGCGAGGTCGACGCGGCCCTGGTCTATCGCACCGACGCCGAGGCCGCCTCGGCCGATGTCGACGCCGTCGAGTTCCCCGAGTCGGCGAAGGCGGTCAACAACTACCCGATCGTCGTGCTCAAGGAGGCCAAGAACCCGGCCGGCGCGCAGGCGTTCGTCGACTACGTGCTCTCGGCCGACGGGTCCAGGGTGCTCACGGAAGCCGGCTTCCAGGCACCCTGACCGTCATGACCCGACTCGACACTGGCGTGGCGCCGCCTGCCGCGACGTCACGCCGGCCCGCCCACACCGCGCGGGTGCCGCTTCCGCTGCTGCTGCCCGCGCTGCTCGGACTGGTCTTCCTGATTCTGCCGGTGATCGGGCTGCTGGCCCGGGTGCCGTGGGCCACGTTGCCGCAGCGCCTCACCTCGTCCGAGGTTCTCGAAGCGCTGCGGTTGTCGGTGCTCACCGCGACCCTGGCCACGCTCGGCTGTCTCGTGCTCGGCGTTCCACTGGCCTGGATGCTGTCCCGCGTCACGTTTCCCGGCCGCCGGTTCGTCCGGGCGCTGATCACCGTGCCGCTGGTTCTGCCGCCCGTGGTCGGCGGCATCGCCTTGCTGCTGGCGCTGGGCCGCCGCGGTCTGGTCGGCCAGTGGCTCGACACGAACTTCGGTTTCACCCTGCCGTTCACCACCGCGGGCGTCGTCGTCGCCGAGTCGTTCGTGGCCCTGCCCTTTCTGGTCATCTCGGTCGAAGGTGCTCTGCGCGGTGCCGACGCCCGTTACGAGGAAGCGGCCGCCACCCTCGGCGCCAGCCGGTGGACCACGTTCACCCACGTCACGCTGCCGCTGGTCGGGCCGGGCATCGCGGCCGGGGCGGTGCTGTGCTGGGCGCGGGCGCTCGGCGAGTTCGGCGCCACCATCACCTTCGCGGGCAACTTTCCGGGCATCACACAGACCATGCCGCTCGCCGTCTACCAGACGATGGAGAGCGGCGACCTGGAAGGCGCGGTCGTGCTCAGCCTGATCCTGCTCGTCGTCTCGGTCACCGTCCTCGCCGCGCTGCGCGACCGCTGGCTGACCGCGCCGTGACCGGCGAACCCGACCGCGCCGTGACCGGCGAACCCGACCGCGCCGTGACCGGCCACCCGGACCCCGCCGTGCCGGACCGGCTCCTCGACGCCCACCTCGTCGTGGACCGGGGCACGTTTCGCCTCGACGTCGAGCTGAGCATCCGGCCTGGCGAGACGGTCGCCCTGCTCGGGCCCAACGGGGCCGGCAAGACGACCGCCCTGCGCGCCCTCGCCGGTCTCACCCAGCTGAGCGCTGGGCATCTCACCCTGCGCGGCCACGATCTCGACCGTCCTGAGAAACGGATCTGGACCCCGGCGGAAAAACGATCGATCGGTGTCGTCTTTCAGGACTACCTGCTCTTCCCGCACCTGAACGCCCGGGACAATGTCGCCTTCGGGCCGCGCCGGCACGGTGTCGACCGGCGAGCCGCCCACGTGATCGCCGACCGCTGGCTTGACCGGGTCGGCCTGGCCGACTTCACCCGCCGCAAGCCTCGGCAGCTCTCCGGCGGCCAGGCCCAGCGGGTGGCCCTGGCCCGTGCGCTCGCCGTCGAACCGGAGCTGCTGCTGCTCGACGAGCCGCTCGCCGCCCTCGATGCCCGTACCCGCCTGGAAACCCGCGCCGAGTTGCACCGCCACCTGACCGCCCACACCGGAGCGGCCCTGTTGGTCACCCACGACCCGCTCGACGCTCTCGTGCTCGCCGACCGCCTCGTCATCGTCGAGCAGGGCCGCGTCGTCCAGGAGGGCGACGCGGCCACCATCACCGCCCGGCCGCGCACCGATTACGTCGCCCAACTGGTCGGCCTCAACCTTTACCGCGGTAAAGGCTCCGGCACCGCGGTCGTGCTCGTCGGCGGCTTCACGCTGACCACCGCTGAACCCGTACAGGGAAACGCTTTTGTGGCGTTCCGGCCGTCCGCGGTGGCTCTGTTCGCCAGGCGACCGGATGGCAGCCCCCGCAACACCTGGCCCGCCATCCTGCGCGACATCCAACGGCACGGCGACAACCTTCGCGTACGCCTCGACGGGCCGATCACCGTCGCCGCCGACATCACCCCCGCCGCCGCGGCCCACCTCGACCTGGTGCCCGGCCGAGAACTCTGGGCTGCCGTCAAAGCCACCGAAACGCGCGCCTACCCCGACACCGCCGGCCGAAGCTGAAATAATCCGCCAAGCCCCCGACCCGCAGCCGCCGCCTCCTCGGCCTCGGCGCCGGTGTCAGCACCGGCGCCGTGATGAGCATCGGGTCTCCTCAACGGCCAGCCCGAGCGCCATCAGCTCGCAGGTGCCGCCGCCACGGCGCGAAGTGGCAGCGTCTGCAGCCGATTGAAAATCATCGCGGACGCCCGTCGCAGATCGCCGTCGGTCGCACAGTCGGGAAGCCGGTCGACCAGCAGCCGGAAGGCGATCCTCAGCTCAAGTTGGGCGAGCGGGGCACCGAGGCAACGGTGGATGCCGTAGCCGAAAGCGATGTGGCTGCTGACCCGCCGGATGTCGAACTCGTCGGGTCGCTCGACGAGATTCGGGTCAAGCCCCGCAGCAAGCGGAGAGACAACGACCGTGTCGCCGGCTTCGATGTCTACGCCGGCCAGGTCGAACGATTTCGCAGCGGTCATCAGGAGGGTGGTACGCAAGGAGTCGTCGTACCGCAACATCTCCTCGACCGCGCCGGCCAGGAGAGCCGGGTCAGCGCGTAGCGCGTCCAGCTGAGTGGGATGCTGCAGCAGCGCGAGCATGCCGTTGCCGATCATTCCCGCGGTGGTCTCGTGCCCGGCTACCAGCAGCAGATTCGCCATCGCCGTCAACTCGGCGTCGGTGAGCCGCTCACCGTCCGCCTCGACGGCGACCAACGCCGAGAGCAGGTCGTCGCCAGGTCGCTCGCGTTTGGCGGCAATGAGGTCGCGAAGAAACGCCAGAAGCGCCCGTGCGGCAACCGCGTACTCCTCGAAGGGAATGCTCGTCGCCGCGCCGACGAGCGCGCCGTACCGCAGGAACTCGGTTTGATCGGAAGGGGCGACCCCGAGGAGTTCGCAGATGACCTGAAAGGGCAGCGGGAAAGCGAACCGCTCCATCAGGTCAACGGTCTCGCCGGCGACCAGGGCCGCGACGACGGGCGAGATCAGCTCATCGGCGATCTCGGTGATCCGCGGCTCCAGCATCGCGACGCGTCGGCGGGTAAAGACGGCTGAGACCAGTTTGCGCAGCCGGGTGTGGTCGGGCGGATTCTGGTTGAGCATATGACCGTGCAAATAGCCCGTCTCCTCGGGCATACGGTCAAGGTATGGCATGTTCCAATGGCCCCGCCGCAACCGGTCGTCGTTGAGGGCCGCGCGCCCTTCGTGGTAGCCGGTCACCAGCCACGCCTGCCGCCCCGAGGGAAGTTCGATGCGATGGACAGGCCCGCGGGCGGCGAGTGCCATCAGCGCCTGCCGCTGACCGCCATCCGGGCCGGCCGCGAACAAGTCAAGGGTGTCGATCACTTGTGCTCCTCATTCGGTCATCGCCAGACGCGCTGTCCTGGAATTCTCCCCAATGTACGACAGGTCCACTTCGGAGTTCAGGCCCGTGGAAGGCCCGGCCGCGGTCTGGTGCAGCGGGATCGCCGAGCGCTGGAGGCTCATCATCAGTAACGACGTTCCCAGGCGATCGAGGTTCACGGAAATACCGTGCGGAAGCCGGGACGGACACCGTTGCGATCTGGGTCGCCTTCGGCGTGATCACGACCTTTATCACCGCGCAGGTCGCCGCGATGGCTGCGCCGCACGGCGAAACTGCCGACCCGTCCAGCTTCCCAGCTGGGTGACGGCCCGACCCGACTGGCAACACGTACGCCGACGGCAGCGTCAAGGACGGCAGGGCCGACTGGTCCCGCAAAACCGATCCAGATGGTTCCCGGCGCCCTCGACAGAGGGCCTCGACAGAGATAGCGCTGATGGACGCGCGCAGCGCAGGCCCCGAGCCCCAACGCGCGAATCAGCGGAAGCCGTTATGCGCAGGTCAAGGAGCGCTCGCTGTCAAGGAGCCAGGTGTTTAGCCCGGTGGGCGACCAGCACCGTTGTCGCAATTTCGAGGGTTCCCGTGACCTCATCCTGAGGGGGTGCGGGGAGGTGCACGGCGGTGAGCCCGCACGCGCTGACGAGGTCGCCGACGTGGTTGATCTGCTGGCCGCTCGCTACGGATCGGCAGCCTGGGTGCGCGTGAACCTCGCGAGCGGCGTTCCGTCGGTCGTTGCGGCGTGGAGTACGGCGGCGGTAATGCCGGGAGTTACCGGGTCTCCGGCCCGCGGACGACAGTGCGTTGGAGCGATTTCTGGCCTCCTGGGCAACACCGATGTGCGCGGCAACGAACACGCCGGCCTACGGGTGTGCGACGTCTACGCCGCCCGGACCACCGCAGGTCGATTGCCGTTGTTCCGGCGCCCTGATGTGTTTACTTTGCACACTGGTCGACCGACGGTCGAATGTGCCAAGTGGCCATAGCGACGGCTGAGAAGCCCAGTGCCTCGTAAAGCGGCCGCCCTGCCTCGGTCGCAACGAGCGTGAACTCGTGCTCTGGCCGCGCGGCAATCGCCGTCGTCATCACAGCGCGGGCGAGTCCGTGTGAACGATGCGCCGGAAGGGTCGCGAGCTAGTAAACACCCGTCGCGTCTCCATCATCGTATGTATACGCCGCTGCAGCCGGGGTATCACGCAGGTACGCCAGCCATACCCGCCAGCCGGGCAGATCGAGCACGCGAGACGGAAGTGCCTGCCCACTGATCCACGGTGGTAGGACGGGAACGGGAATCCATCGACCATGACCTGTTCTGCCTCGGCCAAGGTGTCCTGATCGGCTACCTCGACCACGCGCATGCCAGGTGAAGCTGAGCCCACCATGCCGGCAGGGCGATTCATGACCGGCATGCGCAGCATTCTTGATTCCGGCGTCAACGGCGACGAGTCCAGATTGCCGAAGACGTCCTCCAGCACCACAGACGCCTTGGGTGAAATGCGGCCGATCTCGGCCAGGGCTTGTGCCGCCAGGGGTTCGCGCAGGATCACCCGGGTGCCGGTCGAACGGTCCACTCGAAGCAGGCGCCGGTCGACATGAGCGTCGGGCAGCATCGCGGTCCACATCGCGATGGCGTTACGCACGTAGCCGTCCACCCCATTGATCATCGTCCTGATTCTAGAAAGGCTGACACCGGTTGGCTACCCGAGCCCGGGGGCGAATCAGGGCACCAGCCGCGAGAGCCGATCCAGTCGATAAACACCCCCGTGCGTTCATCTCGGGCGACTTATCTCGCCGTACGCCGTGCCGGAAGGTAGCCAGGGAGTCGCAGGAGTGACTTCCCGGATCCCGAGGTCGGCGAGCATCGCTCAGCCGGTACTACGAGCGGGTTGCTCGCAGCTTCGGAGCACGAAATCTGCGTCTCATCGATTTGGGCGTCGACCTGTAGAGATTCGCGCCCGGCGACGGGGCCGCAGCGCGCCAACGGCTTGGGAACGACTCACCCTCGGGGCAAACACCTATCGAGGCTCTCGTGCTAACCGTTGAAGAGGCGGTCGACCTTTGAAGGTTGGCCGGACGGCCCGGGGAAACTGTTGGGGAGGGAGATGGTGCCGAGGTGGGGGCCGAGACCGTGCGGTCGGGTCGGCGGTCGAGGTGTTGATCGTGGTTCGGTGAAGGTGCTGAAGGTGGTCGGTAGTGGACCGTCGAGCTCCGGGCGGCTGACGACGGCACCGACGTGTTCCCCGACGGCTTGCAGGGCCGCGAGCAGACCGCTTAGCTCGGGCTGGCTCGACAGAAGGTGTGCGACGCGGGGCGCGAGAAGGGCGGGGCCGACACAGTGGGATGCGGTCCGGCCGCCGGGCAGTGCCCAGTTGCCGGAGTCTGCGGAGCCGGGCTCGAATCGTTCCGCCAGTCGGCCGTCGACCATGCGACAGGCGAGGTTCATGCCGTCGCCGCCTCTGACGACTTGTACTAGTTCCGTGCCGGTCGAGAGCAGTTCGAGTCGTGACGGCAGGAACCCGACTGCTCCCTGGTCTTCGTAGCAGTAGGCCCAGCCGGGCACGGTGCCGCATCGCAGCAGGGAGCCGCGGCGCGCGGCGGGATAAGCCCGGGTGGCTTGTTCGGCGGTCCTGGTAGCCAGGGGCCCGCCACCGAGTAGGTCAGCCACGGTGGCGGGGTCCTGGTCACGGACGAAGGTGAGGCAGAAGCTGGCGTACTTGCCTTCCCACCGCGCGGACCTATTCACCCGCCTGCTGGACGGCCTGGACCAGCGAGCATCATGATCAACTTGACAAGGATTACCTGCATAATGCCGATGACAGCGCACTCGACTATTGCGGTGGACTGGCGCGGGTCGATCCGGTCGGCGTCAGTGCACCCGAGCGTTCACCCCGGCCGTAACGGCGGCGATGCCGATCAGGTTGAACTCCTGGCCCAGCGATCGCATGATCGAGTTGGAGCTCGGGCGGTAGACCCCGCGGTCGCAGTAGGAACTGCCTTCGTACGTGCCGATCACGCCGCCGTCGGGGGTCGAGCGGCCCAGGTAGGCTGCCCATTTCGCGTTGCGCTGGCGCATCTGCGACTCGGTCAGCTTCGACGAGTTGGGTCCGCCCGGCTCGCCGCCGGAGAAGGTGCAGGCACCGCCGTATTCGTCGGCCAGGCCGCCGATCGAGTGGCCCAGCTCGTGCGTGACGATGTCGCCGGACAGTTCGTTGCCGCCGGCCGAGACAGTGTAGGTGCCGCCCGATCCGCCGTACGTCGTGCTGTTCACGAGAACCAGCACGTGGTCGGCGGCGGGGGCCAACGCCGCGTATTGCCGCGCCAAACCGTCGTCGACACAGATCAGGCGGTCCAGCCCGTCGCAGTAGTAACCGCCGTTGAGCGCCGTGTCCTTGCGTATGCCCTGGGTCGGGTCGTTGTCCGAGCCGGACTGCCGGGAGACGACGTCGACCTCCCAGACATTGAATTGGTTCTTGAGCGACTTGAACGGTTCGTGCTGGGTCAGTTGGTTCCACCGGGTGGCGGCCTGGTTGCCGTACCGGGATTGTTCGCTCGAGGTGTAGCCGTCGCCGAGGAACACCAGGTCGAATCGGTCGGCCGACGAGCCGGTCTGCTGAATCGTGCGGACCGTGGCAGTCACGTTCGGGCTGCGGGCCGCGCGGGGCAGTGCGGACGCCGGGACCATGGCCCGGCTGATCGTGCCGTTGGGGGAGAAGATTTCGAAGCTCACGCTGTGATCGGCCGCCGCGGCTGGGGACGCCACGCCGAAGCCGAGGAGCAGGAAACTCGCCACTGTCAACGCTCTCCGCATCATAAGTGGGAGCATACATTGACATGTGTTGATGTCAGAGCAAGAACGTCCGCAGGAGACCGAGCCCAAGGGGACCCTGACCGCCGACCCGGACGACTACGCCACCACGTACCGCTACGACGAGCTCAACCAGGTGCTCGAGGCGAGGGACGCCACTCTTCTGGTGCGCACGCACTAGGACACGCGGGCGGCTCGTCCGGATGCACCAGGCCGGAACGGTCGCGCGGGACGACGCCCCGCGGGCCGCCGGACGGAAGTGTGGGAGGCACTTCACAGGTCGCCCACGAGAGGAACTTCCGTGTCCACAGCTGCGGTTTCGCTGGCGCGTACGGTCGCGCCGGTCCGTCCAGGAAGGCGGTCCATCGGTGCCCTCGGCACCCTGGCACTCGCCCTCGGCACCCTGCAGTCGGTGGTGGAGCCCGCGCTCCCGCTGCTGCAACGGGAGCTGGGGGTGGGCCCGGCCGAGGGGGCGCTGGTTGCCAACGCGCTGCTCATCACCGGCGCGGTGCTCGCCCCGGTCGCCGGGAAGCTCGGCGACCGCTACGGCGGCAAGCGGGTGCTGCTCTGGCTGATGGCGGCGGTCTCGGCCGGTGGCCTGCTGGCCGGCCTGGCGCCGAACCTGCCGGTGCTGCTGCTCGGCCAGGTCCTGCAGGGCGTCATGGTGGGTGCGCTGCCGCTCTCGTTCATCCTGGTACGCCGGTATCTCACGGTCGGCGAGTCCCAGGCCGCCATCGGGGTCGTCCTCGCGCTGTTCACCGGTGGTGGCATTATCGGGATGTCGGTCGCGGGGCCCATCGCGCACGGGCTGTCCTGGCAGTGGATCTTCGCGCTGCCGACCATCGTGATCGTCGCGGCGACAATGGCCGTGGCCCGCCTGATGCCGCCCGACCCGCCGGCGCCGTCCGGCGACCCGGTCGACTGGCCCGGCGTCGCCCTGCTGAGCGCCACGTTGCTCGCGCTCATGCTGGCTCTGGTGGCAGTGCCCGGCGGTGGCCTGCCGCCACTGGCGGTCGGTGCCATCGTGCTGGTGGTGGCCGCCCTCGCCGCCGGGTGGGTGATCGTCGAGCGCCGCGCGGCCACGCCGATGGTCGATCTGCGAATGCTGGCCAGGCCGGCGATGCGCTCCTCGATCGTGCTCACCTTCCTCATGTCCATCGCCTTCGGGATGGTGGTCATCCTGCTCCCGCAGATGTTCGCGGTGTCCGCCGACGGGTACGGCTTCGGGCTCAGCACCACCGACATCGGACTGCTCCTGCTGCCCGGCGCCATCGCGGGAGCGGTGAGCGACTCGGTCGGCGGCATCGCGGCGCGGCGCTTCGGCCCGCGTGCCGTGGTCGTCGCGGGTATCGGCGTCACGGCGGTCACCATGGTCGCCCTGGCGGTCCTGCACGACGCCGCCTGGCAGCTGGCCGTCGCAAAGGTGCTGACCGCGTTCGCCGCGGGCGCCGGCACTACGGCGCTGCTCGCCAGCACCGCCTCCGCCGTCGCAACCCGAGACACCGGCATCACCACCAGCCTGCTCGTGGTGACCCGCCTCTTCGGCACCATCGTGGGCGCCCAGGTGGGCGGCACGATCCTCGCCGCGGGGACCGGCCCGGCGTCCGGTGCGCCGAGCGAGGCCGCCTTCACCGCGGGGTTCGTCGTCGCAGGCCTCGCCAGCGCCCTGTCCCTTGTCGCCGTCCGCGCCACCCGGAAGGGAATCACGGCATGACGGGCGAACCGAAGCGCACGGTTCTCATCGTGGGAGCCAGCATCGCCGGGCCCGCGCTGGCGTACTGGCTGCACCGGTCCGGATTCGCGGTCACCGTCGTGGAGAAGGCTGGCGAGCCGCGTGCCGGTGGCTACCCGATCGACGTTCGCGGCACAGCGATCGAGGTCGTGCGACGGATGGGCATCCTGCCGCGGCTACGCGCGGCGCACGTCGACATGCGGCTGTGCACCTTCTTCGACGCCGACGGTAGCGAAGTGACCTCGCTGGCCCCGCATGCCGTCGCCGGAAGCGTCGAGGGGCAGGACCTTGAGGTGCGTCGGGGCGATCTGACCGCGAGCCTCCACGGGCTGGTCCGCGACGACGTGGAGTTCCTGTTCGGCAACTCTGTCGCGACCCTCGACCAGACCAGGCAGGGAATCGACGTGACCTTCCGCGACGGGCAGCAGCGCACGTTCGACTTTGTCGTCGGCGCCGACGGCATGCACTCACACACCCGGCGGTCCCTGTTCGGTCCCGAGGAACAGTTCCACCGCTACCTCGGCTACGGCATCGCCATCTTCACCATGCCGAACGCCCTTGGGCTCTCCCACGAGTTCCTGGTGTGGAACACCCCGGGCAGAGCCGCGGGACTGTACGCCGTCGGCGACAGCCCCGAGCTGCACGCGTTCCTGCACTTCCACCAGCCCGAGCCGCCGACGCGGGCGCTGCGGGACCCGGCCGCCCAGCGGGAGCTGATCGCCTCGGTGTACGCCGGCGCGGGGTGGGAGGTGCCCGGGATCATCGAGGCCATGCGCGACGCCGAGGACCTGTTCTTCGACACGGCCGGCCAGATCCGCATGCCGCACTGGTCCAACGGCCGCGTCGCGCTCGTCGGCGACGCCGCGTACGCGCCGTCGTTCCTCACCGGGCAGGGCTCGAGCCTCGCGCTCGTCGGCGCGTACATGCTCGCCCACGCCCTGGCCACGCACGACGACCACACCGCCGCCTACGCCGCCTGCGAACGCGCCCTGCGCCCGTTCGTGGCCGCCAACCAGGCGCTGGTCGACAACGGGGGAGCCACGCTCTTCCCCATCACCGCCCAGGCTCTCGAGCAACGCAACGCCGCGCTGCGTGCGCTCGCCGTCCTGCCCGCGGCGCCGGTCCGGCCGGCTCACTCGGTCCTCGTCCTGCCCGAGATGCCGTGAGGTGCGGCGGCCCGGCACCACGATCACTGTGGGCCGTCGGGCGTGGTGTGCGCCAGACCGGTCCGGTACGCGATGACGACCAGCTGGGCTCGGTCGCGGGCCGCCAGCTTCGTCATGGCGCGCTGCACGTGGGCCCGGACGGTGAACGGGCTCAGGAACATCCGCGCGGCGATTTCCTGATTGGACAGTCCGGTTGCCACCAGCGCCACCATCTCCCGTTCCCGAGCGGTGAGCAGGCCGAGCTGTTCGCGGTGCCGCTGCGGGGCCTCGTCCGGGGTGGCCAGGAAACGGGCGACCAGGGACCTCGTCGCGGCGGGGGACAGGAGGGTGTCCCCGGCGGCGATCGTCCGTACCGCGTGCAGCAGCTCGCCGGCTCCGATGCCCTTGCCGATGAAGCCGCCGGCCCCCGCGCGCAGCGCCTGGGCGACGTACTCCTCGGTCTCGTACGTGGTGAGGATGAGGATGCGGATCGCGCGCAGGTCCGGGTCCGCGCAGATCTCCGACGTGGCGGTGAGGCCGTCCACGCCGGGCATCCGGATGTCCATGACCACCACGTCGGGGCGCAGCTCGCGGGTCAGCCGCACCGCCTCCCAACCGTCGGCGGCCTCACCGACCACCGTGATGTCGTCCGCGCTGTCGAGCAGCAACCGGAACGCGTCGCGCAGCAGCGCCTGGTCGTCGGCGAGCACCACCCGGAGCGTCACCGCGTACCCCCGTCCGCTCCGTCGCCCGGTGCGCCGCCGGGCTGGAGCGGGAGATGGGCGCACACGCGGAAGCCCCCTCCGGGCTCCTGCCCGCGGTGAGGCGTCCGGCGACCGCGGCGGCGCGTTCCCGCATCCCGATCAGCCCGTAGCCGGGCGGACGGTCCGGCGCGGTATGTGTCCTCCCTCCGTCGTCGGCGATGGTGATGGTTACGTGGTCCTGGTGCCAGGTGAGGCGGACGTCCGCGCTGGCGGTACCGGCGTGCTTGGTCACGTTGGTCAGGGCCTCCTGAACGATGCGATAGGCACTGAGGTCCACACCGGGCGCCAGGGCTCGGGCCGTGCCGTCCCGGTGCACTGACACCCGCAGGCCCGCGCGGCGGAAGGACTCGAGGAGCGCCGGAAGTTGGGCCAGCCCGGGCGCCGGTTCGGCCGGCGCGGCCGGGTCCCCGGACTGCCGCAGGAGCCCGACCGTCGCCCGGAGGTCGTCGAGTGCCTGGCGGGTGGTCTCGACGACCTGGCGCAGGCCGGCCAGGGTCTGCTCCGGCCGGGCGTCGAACAGATGGGCGGCGACCGTGGCCTGCGCGTTGGCCAGCGTGATCTGGTGGGCCACGAGGTCGTGCAGCTCGCGGGCGATGCGGATTCGCTCCTCGGCCACCCGGCGGCGGGCCTCGCGGTCCCGGCTGTCCTCGGCCCGCTGGGCCCGTTCCTCGATGGCCGCCAGATAGGCCCGCCGGTTGCGCACCGAGCTGCCGAGCACGCCGGCCACCAGCGGGACCGCCGCCACCGCGCCGATCCGCCCGGCATCCTGCCAGGAGAGGTCGTCCCACGAGGGGCTGGAGGCGACCAAGAGCGCCGCCGAGGCGAGCAGCGCCGCGCCCGCCGCACGGGCCTCGGTGCTCGTGATCAGCGCGTAGCAGTAGGCCGCCACGGCGACGGGAGCCGCGACGAGCGGGTTCAGCGGAAGTCCGAAGGGCTGGACCAGCACACCGAACGCGACCGTGGCCAGCAGGACCGCCAGGGGCGCCCGGCGCCGCGCCGGCAGCACACCGCAGGACGCCGCGGCTATGAGGTACACGGCGGCAGCCGGCGGGGAGAGGGTGCCGTCGGCCTGCACCACGCCGCCGAGCACGCAGACCGCGAACGTCGTCGCCGTGACCGCCGCCTCGCGCCGCCACCGTGCGCCGGGGCCGTCGCCCTCGGTGACGGACGGTTCAGCGGCGGCTGGCGGTGAGCGGAGAGGGCCGGAAGGTCCGTGCACGGCCCCAGGATAGATGCCATATCCACAACAGACTCAGGACCACGCGGTGGCCGCCCTGTTCCCCCAGCCTCAGCCTTGATCACGAATGGCGGCTGCCGTACTAGGCACGGGATCGGGCCGGCTCAATCCGCCGGGAGAAGATCCTTCATCGTGGTCCTCCTGTCACTCGGTCGGCCTCGCGTCGACGATCGGCCCGGAAACCGGGCCTGGAACGACGAAAGGCGCCCGACAGGGCGCCCCGGCATCGACCTATGTGGCCCGGCAAGCAAACCGCCGCACGGGGAACGTGTATCCACTACCTCTCCACCGAAAGGCCCATGTCAAGGGCTTTCACCAACCAGGATTCCGGCGCGGTCGTGGCCGCCGAAGCGGAACGTCCCGGCACGTGCCAGCCCGTCCACGCGGACACGCCTACGTCCACTGACGGCACCGAGCGTCCACAATCGCCGAATGTGCCAACTTCCATGACCGCGTGCCTGAAGCCGATGGATCGTTCGCGAGCCGAGTGCTGACGCCGACGTCTGGTGGGCGGGAAAAATCGACCTTTCCACCCCAGAACCAACCTCGCCATGGTGTCCGAGAGGTTGTCTGGATCGGCGGGCTATGCGATGGCGGCGATGTTGCCGTCGTCGAAGTAGATGGCCTGGTGCAGGCGTCCGCCGAGGGCGGCGGCGTAGCGGGCGAGAACGTCCTGGCCGGAGACCTTCCCTTGCTCGATTTGGGAGACGCGTCCTTTGGTGACGCTCATCCGGTCGGCGACCTGCTGCTGGGTCAGGCCGCGAGCACGGCGGACCTCGGCGAGCCGGTGCCCGACGACAGTCGCGAGCAGCTCCTGCTTGCCGGCCTTGACCGCCTGCTCCCCGCCCGCGCGCTCGACCTGCGCGGTCCGGATGTCGCTCCAACGCGTGTAGCCACTCATCGTTCACCCTCCTGCTCGGCGCGTACTTTCAGGTAGGTCTCGTAGCGATGCTCGGCCAGCGGGATGGCTTCGTCGTACCACTGGTTCCAACGCCCCGTTTTATCCCCGGCGACCAGCAAGATGCTGGAACGACATGGGTCGAAGGCGAACAGGATCCGCACAGTGCCGGGCCGTAGCTCCTTGAGGTTGGCGATCGACGAGCCGTGGATCGTGTCGACCAGCGGCCGGCCTAGTCCTGGCCCAGTCTCGGCGAGCAGATCGATGCCTGCACGACGCGGGCATGGGTGATCAGGTCGAGGCCGTCTATCCAGTCCCTGACCTCATCGACGAGGTAGATCTCCCACTCATCGGTAGCCACCGGCCGAGTATAGCGAATGGTAAACCTCGGATGCTGGGTCGTTTCCCCGTTATCGTCACTCCGTGAGCACGTGGGTCGAGCCCGAGGTCTGGTACGCGCAACTCCCGTCCTTCCACGCCGCCGCTGGGCTGATCGCCGCCACCGGCACCGACCACATCCTGCTGGTGAAGCCGCGCTACCGCGACGGTTGGTCACTCCCCGGCGGGTACGTCGAAGCAGCCGAGTTCCCCCACGACGCCTGCGCCTGCGAGCTGCACGAGGAAACCGGCCTCACCGTCAAACCTGGCGCCCTGCTGGTCGTGGACTGGGCCCCGCCGGAAGGTAAGCGCCCGCGGGCGATCATCAGCCTCATCTTCGACTGCGGTGACCTCCCGGCGGATGCGGCTATCACGCTGGCCGAAGGTGAACTCGATGCATGGGCGTTCCTGCCCGCGGACGAGGCGGCAGCGCGCCTGCCCGCCAACGTCGCCCCTCGCATCTCCGCCGCGTTGCGGGCGCGGGCCAGCGGCGAAACGGCCTACCTGGCAGCCGGCCTGCTCGCGTAGCCACGTTCCCGGGCACCTCGTTCGAGGTGCCCGGGCTTTGCTGCCGCAGCAACACGACCCGCAGGTCCGCCGCGGTGTCGGAACCATGGCCTGGTACATCGCCGGGGCTCCGGGTGAACGAACGGTGGCGTGGCTTTCCCCGAACATCAAGTCGTCGCCCTGGCGTCCGCCCGAACTCTCGTGAATCCACGACCGCGGCGACAGGTCCAACGGCTCCCGAGCACCCACCGAGCAACCCGACGACCGGCCCGAAACAAGAATGGCCCCGACCCGATGTGAAATACCAGGTCAGAGGCCATGTAAAACTGGTGCGCCGCGTAGGACTTGAACCTACAACCCGCGGATTAAGAGTCCGCTGCTCTGCCAGTTGAGCTAGCGGCGCTCGTCGGCAACGGAGAGAACGTTAGCACGGCTTTTGGTGATCAACGAAATCGCCTCCGGGGCACGACCGGCGGTGTTCCCGACCCGGATGGAGGACTGGATCTCTTGCATTCATGAGGCAGGATGTCCCCCGCGAACTTCAGAAGGAAGCGGGTCAGCATGCGGCGCACGCTCGTGGCAGTCATGGCGATGGTGGTGATCACGCCGGTCGCGCTGGCGGGGTGCGGCAAGGACAAGAGCGGCCAACCCTCCTCGTGGGTCGGCAGCCCCAGCGCGAGCGCGAGCGCCGACAGTCCGCGCACCGAGTCGGCGACCGTGCCGCTCAGTCTGGCGATCACGCCCGCCGCCGGTAAGACCAGCGTTCCGGTCAGCGCCGAGATCGGCCTCAAGGTGGCCGGCGCCAAAGTCACCACGGTCACGCTCAAGGACGCGGCCGGCACGGCCGTCGCGGGCTCGTTGCGGGAGGACGGGTCCGCCTGGGTGCCGAGCAAGCCGCTCAAGACCAAGCAGAAGTACGCGGCCAGCGTGGTCGCCACCGCTGCGGACGGGCAGACCAAGACGGTTGCCACGACGTTCACGACGATGGGGGCGCCCGGCCGGAAGACCGGCACCGGCCTCTACCTCTTCGACGACCGGACGTACGGCGTGGCCATGCCCGTCGTCGTGGAGTTCAGCCCGGGCATCAAGAAGGCCGACCGGGCCGCCGTGCAGCGCCGCCTGTTCGTCACCACCACGCCGGCCCAGCCGGGGGTCTGGTCCTGGACCGACAGCGGCACCCAGGCGTTCTACCGCGGCCCCGAGTTCTGGCAGTCGGGCACCACGCTGAAGGTTCGTATGGCGGTCGGCGGCCTGCCGACCGGCAGCGGACGGTACGGCGACCGCGACCGCTCGGCCACCGCGAAGATCGGTCGCCGGTTCGAGATGGAGGTCGACAACGCGACCAAGAAGATGACCGTGGTGCAGGACGGGACCACGGTGAAGACGATGCCGGTGAGTCTCGGGAAGAAGAGCACGCCGTCGTCGAGCGGCGTCATGGTCGTGATGGAGAAGAAGGCCGAGACCGTCTTCGACACGACGGCCGAGCTCGGTCCCGTCGACGGCTACCGCACCGAGATCGAGTTCGCGCAGCGGCTCACCTGGTCGGGGCAGTACATTCACTCGGCTCCGTGGTCGGTCGGCTCGCAGGGCCGGCGCAACGTGTCGCACGGCTGTGTAAATGTGGCACCCAACAACGCCCGTTGGCTTTTCGACCGCACTTTGATCGGTGACCCGGTCACGGTGAAGGGCACCGGGGACAAGCTGGCGTACGGAAATGGCTGGACACCCTGGGACAAAACCTGGGCCGAGTACATCAAGGGCAGCGCCCTGCCGGTGCCCGCGTCGCTGAAGTGACCAATGTGGCCGATGGGTGCAAAACGTCGCAAATGGGTGGACTGGAAATCGTCGCGGCACGAATCCGGGATTGGTCGACGGGGAAGATAAAGGCACTATTGGGCGCCGAGACGAACGACGCCGTGAGGGGACCATGAAGACCTGGGGAGTTAAGGGCAAGTGGCGAGTGGCCGTGATCACGCTGGTCGCGGGCAGCGTGCTGCTCAGCTCGGGCTGTGGTGACGGCGACAAGAAGTCGTCCTCGTGGCAGGGCGGAGCCGATCCGGGCAGCAGCGCCGGAGCGCCGGGAACACCGTCGCCCGAGCCCACCTTGAGCACGGTCGCCGTCACCGAGCCGGCCGCTGACGCGAAGGATGTCGCCGCGATCAGCCCGATCAAATACTCGAGCGAGGACCCGGAGAACACCACCGTCAAGGTGACCGACTCCAAGGGCGCCGAGATCAAAGGCACCATCGACAAGGACCAGAAAACGTTCACCCCGGCCAAGGCGCTCGCCTGGGGCACGAAATACACGGTGACCGTCACCGGAGCCGAGGCCGAGGGCAAGGGCAACACCGTGACCAGCACGTTCACCACGATGTCCAAGCCGGCGAAGCTGATCCGCGTCTCCAGCTTCCTGGGTGACAACCAGGTGGTCGGCGTCGGCATGCCGCTGATCGTCAAGTTCGGCCGGTCGATCCCCGAGAGCTACCGCGACGACGTCGAGCGCCGGATGACCGTCACCGCCACCCCCGCGCAGGAGGGCACCTGGCACTGGACGAGCCCGACCGAGGTGCACTACCGGCCCAAGGTCTACTGGAAGGCGCAGTCGAAGGTCTTCTACAAGATCGCGCTGGCCGGAGTGCCGCTGGGCAACGGCTACTACGGCCGCTCCGACCTCACCGTCGACCTCAAGATCGGCCGCTCGTTCATCATGACCGTGTCGAACAAGACCAAGCAGATGAGCGTCAAGCAGGACGGCAAGGTCATCAAGACGATCCCGGTGAGCCTCGGCAAGAAGACCACCCCGTCTTCCAGCGGCACGATGGTCGTGATCGAGAAGAAGAAGCACACGATCTTCGACACGATGGACGAACTCGGGCCCAAGGACGGCTACCGGACCGAGATCGACTTCGCGCAGCGGCTCACCTGGAGCGGTCAGTTCATCCACGCCGCGCCCTGGTCGGAGGGGAAGCAGGGCCGCACCAACGTCTCGCACGGCTGTGTGAACGTCTCGGAGACGCTGGGCGCCTGGCTGTTCGGCAAGACGCTCATGGGCGACCCGATCACGGTCTCGGGCACCGAGGAGAAGCTGAAGAACGGCAACGGCTGGACCGACTGGAACATGAGCTGGGAGCAGTACAAGAAGGGCTCCTACCTCAAGTAAGTCCCGCGTTCAAGAAAGGCCCGGTCGGCGACGACCGGGCCTTTTGCTGATGTACGCCGGGGAACGGACCTAATCTGGCGGCATGCTGCGAGTCCTCGCGTTGATCACGGCGCTCCTGCTGACCGGCTGCGGCACGCCGGAGCAGGCCGTGACGCCCGCGCCGACCGCCTCCAGCATGTCGGTGAGCGCCTCGGTCGACGACCCGCCCGGCTCGCTGACCTGCACCGCGCTCGCCGCGACGATCGCCGACGGGACCCTGATGACGCCCGGCGTGGTCGACGACGTGGTGCGGGCCGGCACCACCGCGGACGCCCCGGTCGCCGACGCAGCCGAGCGCCTCGCCGCCGCGTACGCCGCCGCTATCTCCGCCGCCGGATCGGAGCAGGAGCCCGACGCCGTTGCGGCGGTCGTGGCCGCCGCCTCGGACATGTCGAGTGTCTGTTCGGACAGTGGGCTGCGGACCGTCGGGTGATCGCGGGGATCGCCGTCTGGGTTCTCGTCCATCGGCGTACACCGCGCTGTCTGACCTGCGAATCCTTGCGACGACGAGTCGACTCGGGTTGTTTGCCCGGTGGCAACCGGTTCATGACGCAAGGTGGGTCACAATCCTGCTCGCGGTCACCGCCGAGAGTGCAGGATGCATTCTCGGAGCGGGAACGGGTGCAGAGAAGGAGAACGCGATGGCCACGATCCATCACTTCGATCATGGGTGGATCACCCCCACCGTCAGCTACGTCCTGTCGGTGCTCGGATCGATGCTGGGGCTCACCTGCGCCGTGCGGTTCCGCGCGGCGACCGAGCGCGGGGAACGCATCTGGTGGCTCGTGCTCGCCTCGCTGTCGATCGGCGGCACCGCGATCTGGAGCATGCACTTCGTCGCGATGATGGGCTTCAGCGTCGACGGCACGCCGATCCGCTACGACGTCGGCCTCACCGTGGCGAGCGCGATCCTCGCCGTCATCGCGGTCGGCCTCGGCCTCGCGATCGCGCTGATGGGCAGCGGCGCCAAGAATCTCCGGATCGTGACCGGCGGCGTCATCGCCGGCCTGGGCGTCGCGGCGATGCACTACACGGGCATGGCCGCGATGAATCTCCACGGCGACGTCTCGTACGGAATGGACATGGTCGGTCTCTCGATCGGCATCGCCGTGGTCGCGGCGGCGGTCGCGCTCTGGCTCGCTGTCACGGTCCGCCGCCGGCTCGTCATCTTCGTGGCCGCGCTCGTCATGGGCGTCGCGGTCAACGGCATGCACTTCACCGGCATGACCGCCATGTCGGTGAAGGAACACCCGTCGACCGGCAACCTGCCGGGCGCGACCGCGAGCGGCATGCTCGTCCCGATCGGTGTCGCCGTGGTCTTCGGCATCATCGGCCTCGCGTATGCCCTGATGTCCGCCCCGACCGCGGAGGACCGCGCCGCCACGGCCTACCTGGCCCAGCGGCGTGTGGAGGCAGCCGCCCGGATCCCGCAGCAGGTCGGGCCGGCCGATCCGAGCAGCCTCCGTTCGAAGGCGTGGACCCTCAAGGACCGCGCGCCCCGCTGAGAGCCCGAGCACAGGAGGGCCGGCCGCCCGGGTCGGACCTTTGTCGTAAGGGGATTCACTATCTGAAAACACCGAGACGGCCGATCGGTGCCGCAAATGACCCACTGCTGGTCACGGTGCGTATTGGGGCCCTCGACGGAGCGAACGACCACCGTGCATTTGGACTCCCCGTGTTACCGACCCGTTTCCGGCGAGTGCGCGAGTGGGCCGATCGGGTGATCGCCAGGGTCCGCACGGTCGTAGGATCTTGCCTGCCTGTCATAACCTAAACGGGATAGCCTCTTTCTGGGACAGCGGACGAGTTCGATCGAGCGTGGGGGCAACAATGGGCGTGGGCATCCTGGGAACCGGCTCTTACCTGCCGGCCGAGGTGGTCACCAACGAGGATTTGGTGCGCCTCGTGCCGGACGCCGACCCCGCGTGGGTCAGCCGCAAGACGATGATTCAGGCACGCCGTTTCGCCGCGCCGCACGAGGCCGCTTCCGACCTCGCCGCCGAGGCCGCGCGGGAGGCTCTCGCTGCCGCGGGGCTCGAGGCGGTCGATATCGACTACCTCATCGTCTCGACCTCTACCGGTGACTCTCCGCAACCTCCGACGTCGACCCTGGTGCAGGACAAGATCGGTGCGAACCGGGCCGCCTGCTTCGACATCAACGTGGTCTGCGCCGGCTTCATCTTCGGCAGCGCGCTTGCCAACAGCCTCGTCTCGATGAACCCGACCGCCAAGGTCCTGGTCATCGCGTCCGACATCTACTCGCGCATCCTGGACTTCGGGGACCGCCGCACGGCCGTGCTCTTCGGCGACGGCGCCGGCGCCGCGGTGATCGGCACGGTGGCCGAGGGTTACGGCTTCCTCGACCTCGAGCTGGTGTCGCGCGGTGAGGCGAGCGAGCTGATCCACGTGCCCGCGGGCGGCAGCCGGCTGCCCGCCTCGGCTGAGACGGTGGCGAACGGCGACCACTACTTCAAGATGAACGGTCGCGGTGTCCGTGAGTTCGTCAACAGCGGAGTGCCGCCGACGTTCGAGACCCTGCTCAAGCGGGCCGGCATCGCGGTGGAAGACGTCGACCACTTCGTGCCGCACCAGGCCAACGGCGTCATGCTGGCCGAGTTGGTCGAGGCCACCGGCCTGGGCGCGGCCACGACCCACCTGACGCTCGACCGCTACGGCAACGTCGGCAGCGCCTCGGTGCCCGTCACGCTCGACGAGGCGGCCCGCAAGGGCGCGCTCAAGGACGGCGACCTCGTTCTGATGGCCGGCTTCGGCGGCGGCATGTCGGTCGGCGCCGCACTGGTCCGCTGGGGCGGACGCAAGACCCGTTAGTGCGGCTGGACGAGCCAGTTCCACGCCCGCTTGAGTGAGTCCCGGAGCCCGTCGTCCGCGAGGTCGGCGGGCGGGTCCTCGCTCGGCTCCGGCAGGTCGGCGATCGGCACGGTGAGAATCACGCCGTGCTCGAAGATGCCGCTGACCTTGGAGGCCGGCGCGAAGCGGTGGCCGTCCCGAGTCTTGACGAGCAGCCCGTGGAAGATGTCTTCCTGCTCGTCGGCGATCACATGCTCGACCTTGCCGGCACGCGTGCCCGACTTGTCGAAGACGGGCGTACCGTCCTGGAGCACCACGTAGGCGATCGGTTCGCCGAGGTCCTCGGGAGCTTCGTTCTGGGTCATGCGCTGCCGATTACCCCCGGGCGGAGGACCCTATGCTTCGCGGGCCGGCGGCAGACTGGCGATGTCGCGGTAGAACTGGTTGATCTGCCGCACGGTCGTCTCGAAGTCATCGAGCCCGAAAGGCTTGGTGACATAGGCGTTCGCCCGGTGCTGATAGCTCGCGACGATGTCCGGCTCGGCCCCCGACGTGGTCAGAATCACCACCGGAATCGCCTTGAACTGATCGTCCGTCTTGATCGCGGCGAGCGTCTCCCGCCCGTCCATCCGCGGCATGTTCAGATCGAGCAGAATCAGATCGGGCCGGCTCGCCTGCGCATAGTCCCCTTCGCGCCGCAGATAGTCGAGCGCTTCCCGTCCGTCGGCCACCCGCTCGACGCTCGCGAGGGTGTCCGCGTTCTCCAGGGCCTCCGAAATCATGAGGGCGTCGGCGTCGTCGTCATCCACGACGAGGATCTGCAGGCTGCGCACGAAGGGCCCCTTTGTTTGCTGTGCCGCAAGCATAGGGGTAGGACCCCCGATCAACTACTTCCGGGCGTGCCGTCCTCACCGACCAGCGCCACCGCGGGCTCCTCGGCGAACCACTGCCTCACCTGCGCAGGCGTGAGATCGAATCCGGTGGCCCGAGCCCCCGCCCAATTGACCCCCACGAGCATCCCGGCCGTCGCGAGCCGCGCCAGCCACCCGTCCAGCCACTCATCGACATCAACACCCGCGACGTCGAACCCGCGATAGGCCGCTACTTGATCCACCACCCGCCCCGCCCGAGTCGGCTTCGACCAGAACGGCACCACCCGCCGCCCACCCCGCCCTACCGGCGCCGGCAGCCCTTCCCCGTCCCGAACGAAGAAGACACGCCCTTCCCGCCCGGCCTCCCGCCGGAACGCCGACCGGTGCGCCCCACTGAACGACATGAGTTCCCTCCCTCATTAATTGTTCCTATAGTCCCGTATTGAGCAATTTCCAGAGCAACAACCACCCCGGACGTACGCCTCGTGGCGTCCACAACCGCAGTCCAGGCAGCTCCCGGCTTCGCCGCTGCCGCCCGCGACCTCCTGCCCACCCAAGGCCGGAGCGCGCCTCTCGCGCAACTGCACAGCCCCCTGCGGCCAGCCGCCGTGCCGCGGCAAGCATCCCCGGCGTGTCGGAACTGCCGGTCTGGTCGGTGTCGGCGTTCGACGTCGCCGCGATCCCCTGCGCTGTCGACCCGCTGCGTGACGACGGCGGCCTCGGCGCCTCGCGCGCCCAATCTTGGAGTCGTCTATAGGCGCTGGTCAACCACGATATTCGACAATAAATCGATCTTTATTTGTGGATCGGACGCTTCCGGAGGTCGTCGGGGAGCGCTCGGACGCCGGAGCCTGAGCACTCGATTCAGCGTCACCCTTTCGGCCCATAGGGGGCTAATCATTTGGTCCGAGAAGCCGAATTCGCCCCGAAACACGCCTTAAAAAGCCGTCAAGATCCTGATTTGGACCTACTGTCCCGTTTTGTCGGTTGGAACCACGGCCGGACACACCATCAGTCACTGGAGGAATTGCGATGAAGAACAGTCGACGTATCGGGGCGCTGGTCGCCACTGCTACCGCGGCGGTCGGCATGGCTGCGGTGACCGCTATGGCGCCCGCCTCGGCGGCTCCCGTGAGAGGGCCGCAGCCGGTTTCCCACTGGCTGGGCGCGGTCAGGGGCAACACGGACAGCTGGGTCAAGATCTACTGGCGTACCGAGCGCCCGGTCTGCGACGTGCAGGTGCGGGTCAGCGGCCGGAACGTGGACGTGGATTACCGAGGTCACCGCCGCTTCGCGACGCTCACCCGTGGCTCTACGCTGCGCCCGGGTCGCCCCGACTTCACCCCCGTCGAGGTCAACCCCGACTTCGACCGGGCCGGGGTCGCCCGCCTGCGCGCCACGATCTCCTACGACCAGTGCGGCCGCCGCGACCGCACCCAGTTCAAGTCGTTCTCGCTGGCGCTCCCGGTCCTGCGGCATACCGGCCGTCCGAGCAACGACCGCCCCGGCAACAACCGCCCGGGTAACAGTGACCGCCCCGGCAGTAACGACCGCCCCGGCAGTAACGACCGGCAGACGGCCTCGCCCAGCCCGAGCAACAGCAGTCGACCGAGCAATGGCCGCCCGAGGGGTAACCGTTCGACCGGCCCGAGTGCGTCTCCCTCGGCCAGCCCGTCGGTGACGCCCACCAGTTGATTCGACGCTGGTCCGTAGCTGTGCCGACGGCGGGCCGGCGCCGTCCGGGATCCGGCCGTGGTGCAAGTCGCCGATGACCCGCCCGGGGTGTGGCAACGATCCGCCCGGACAAGCGGCGACGAGCTCGCCGGACATAGCAAACGGCGCCCGGCCGAGCAGGCCGGGCGCCGTCGTGCGGTGCGTTGTCAGACCCGGGCGAGGATCTGGGTCGCCTCCTCGGACTCTCGCCGCGCGTTCATGATCAGCGTGGACGGGTCGTCGAGGACCATCTGCATCGCCTTCGAGATCAGGTTGGGGTCGAAGGTCGACGCGTGGAACGTGGCCTCGAGGTGGAGCACGCCGTTCATCTCGCTGGTGGTCAGCGTGACGCCCTCGGGGCTGTTCAGCGTCGGCACGCTCAGGTTGACCCGCCACTCGGGGCCGACCGACCAGGGCAGGTCGCCGAGCAGATCGTGCCGGCCCTGGTTGCTGAAGGTCAGCCGGGGGCGCGGCGGGATGGCCAGCTCCGCGGGGTACGGGTCGGGCATGCCGGGTGCGCCGTCCAGAGCGATCTTGCCCTCGCGCAGCACCATCATCGTGAGGATGCGGCCGGTGGCCAGCTCGTTCTTGATCGTCGTGTTGATCGACGCCGGGTCCATCATGTTCTGCGGGGACAGGTAGGGGCCCATGCAGAAGTTGCTGTCGATCCGGGTGTCCTTGTCGAGGAACCGCCGGCCGTCGGCGAGGAACGTCGCGCCGCCCGTGTCGGGTTTGAGGCCGAGCTGGTTCAGCGCCGCGGTGAAGGCCGCGAACGTGATCGCCGAGGTCGTGACGCCGGGCGAGTATTCGTCGCGCCAGGTGCGCATCAACTTGAGCGTCGACGCCGAGCGGGCCGAGCGCACGGTCAGGTTCGGCTGCCACTTGCGCATGCGGGTCTCGACGGAGTCCGGCGGGCGGGCGAAGCTGATGCCTTCCTTCCAGCGGGCCGGCTTGGTGCCGAACTGCTTCCACCAGGCCTTCGGCAGCGCCATGCGGTTGCGCTCGAGCGGCGGGATCACCGCGGCGCGGCCCTGACTCGCGGCCAGCACGAGCTCGTGCAGCAGCGAGTTCACCGGGCCGGCGTCGCCGTATGCGTGCGAGACCTTGATCGCCACGTAGCCCGCGCCGACCAGGATGCGGATCGGGTGCACTCCGCGCGGCTCCGACTGCAGCTTGCGGGTCATGCCGTCCATGTCGAGCGACCAGTCGCCGGAATCTTGCACGGCACGGTGCACGAACTGGGCGAACTCGGCCGCGTTCAAGTGCTCCCAGCGGGCGCCGACCCGGTCGAGCTTGGAGACGGCCCGGTGCTTCGGGTCGGCCGCGTGCAGACCGATCAAGGCCCGGCGTACGCCGTCGACCGTGACGCCGTAGAGCGGCCCGACCGTGCGGATGTACTCCAGCGGCAGCCAGGCCCGCTCGTGCAGGGTCATGCTGGTGGTGTTCGCGCTGTCGCCGCGGCGCTTGGCCCCGCCGAAGACCACCCGCAGCACGGTCGGCGCGACCAGCACGGTCTCGACGCCCATCACGATGGCGACCCAGGTCACCAGGTTGGTCAGGCCGCCGGTGCTGCCGCCGTACCAGGCCGCGCCCAGCTCGGCGGCGCCCGCGAAGAGCGAGAAGACGCCGGCCCCGCGGACCCTGTCCTGCACGCGCGAGATCGCCATGAAGAAGTGCAGGAAGACGAACGGCACGTAGGTCAGCGCGAGGATCCGCAGCGCGTCGCCGGCGGTGGCGGCGTACTGGGCGCCGAAGAGCGACATGATCGGGTGGGCCAGCAGCGAGACCGCCAGGGCGACCGGCAGGCCGCCGCCGAGGCAGATCATCAGGCCGACCCGCACCTTGGACGTCAGTGCCCGCTTGTCCCCGCTGGCCACCGCGAACAGGGTGAGTGCCACGTTGCCGGGCACCATCGCGAGGAACGACAGCACCATGAAAGCGGTGTAGAAGGACGCGTTCGCCGTGGTCGACAGCGTCGCGGTGACCACCAGCGGCAGGGCCGCGCGGGGCAGGTAGGTCGCCAGGTTCAGCAGGTTGTGGTCGAAGGTCGATTTGCCCCGGCCCTTGAGCAGCGCGAACCGTGGACGGGCGGAGTCGATGATGCGGCGGCGGCGCAGGGCGAAGCTCAGGATGGCGGTCGACAGGACGATGCCGGCGACCCAGGTGAGCAGCAGCTCGTTGCCGGTGAGGGTGATCGGCGTGAGGGCGAGACCGCCCAGCAGCGCCAGCTTGATCACCGAGAACCAGGCGTTGCGCATCAGCTGCAGTGGGCCCTTGAGCAGGCCGACCAGGGCTTCGTCGAGCACCAGGGTCACCGCGTTGATCGCGATGCCGATGACCAGCAGGACGGTGCCCAAGGTGCCGCCGAGCGCCGCTTGCAGCCCGGGGATCCAGAGCTGGGCGACGACGACGTAGCCGATGCCGCCGACCGTGGCGGCGCTGCCGGCCACCAGGAGACAGGTCGTGATCAGTTCCCATTTGGGCCCGCGGAGCTGCGACAGGTCGGAGATCAGCATGGTGCCCATGCCGAACATGCCGATGGTGCCGATCAGCGTCATCGCGGACACGGCGGCCGAGGCCTGACCGACCGCCTCGGGTGACGCCGAGCGAGCGGCGACCCACCAGTAGGCGAAGCCGAACAGCGAGGTGATCGCCGTGGTGGCGATCAGCGACCCGGCGTTCAGGAACAAGTCGACGTGCCCCTTGAGGGCCGTCACGATGCCGCTACGGCGCTTCGCCGGTTTCGGCACCGAGCCTTGCGGCGTTACGACCTGGGTCGCGGTCACACGGCCTCCCCACGAGACGTCAATGGAAGGGTAGTTACTCGTCGGTTGCGAGAGCTACGGGAGAGTGGCCGAATCTGCACATACTGTCCGGTATGGACGATCGCAGAAGGGGTGGATCCGATCGGCCGTTCGGTCGATGATTGATGCGTGTGAGGTCCCAGGCGATTCACCCGGCACGTCCGTAACACCGATCGACCGTCACCCAGGGTGACGTGGTTCATCACAACCAACCCGCTCGTTTGAAACGCCAGAAGAGGCCGCTACAGACGAGAACAATTATCACAACCGTCACCGAGAACCCATACCGCGCGGTGATTCCTGGCATGTTCGTGAAGTTCATCCCATAGATCCCCGCCCCGACGGTGGGGATCGCGGCGATCGCGGCCCAGGCGGCGATCATCCGCATGTCGTTGTTCTGCTCGAGGGTGACCTGGGTGAGCCGGGCCTGCAGGATCGAGTTGAGCAGGTCGTCGAAACCGGCCACCCGGTCCGCCGCTCGAGCCAACCGGCCGCGTACGTCGACGAGGTAGGGGCGCAGGCCGGGCGGCACCACGGTCAGGTCGAGCAGTCGGGCGAGCGGCTCTTGCAGCGGCAGCACGGCCCGCTTGAGCTCGACCATCTCGAGCTTGAGCTGATAGAAGTGCGCGACCTCACCCGAGCGGCGGGTGGCGAAGGTCTCCTCCTCGAGGCGCTCGAGGTCGCGCTCCACGCTTGTCGAGACGTCGAGGTAGTCGTCGACCATCCGGCTGGCCACGGCGTACGCGATCGCCCAGGGGCCCGACCGCAGCAGCGCCGGACGCTTCTCGACCTCCTGGCGGACCGGCCACAGAGCGCCCGCCGAGCCGTGACGCACGGTGATGACGAACCAGGAGCCGATCAGCAGGGTCACGTCGCCGGTGTCGACCACCTCACTGGTCGCCGTCAATTCCTCGTGCTCGACGTAGCGGGCGGTCCGCAGCACTACCCGGGTCACGTCGCCGATCGCCTCGACCACCGGGCGGTGGCCGCCCTCGACCGCCTGCGCCACGGTCAGGTCGTGCAGCCCGAACGTCTCGGCCACCGCGCGCATCGTCGCGAGGTCGGGCTCGTGCAGCCCCAACCAGAGGAACTCGCCCCGATGCCGTCGCGCCGAGGCGTAATGGATCGAGCCGGGTTTGCGACGTCCTGCCTGGTAGACGGCGCAATCAACCACCGCGTCCGGATTGCGGCGAGGCGGCCGGTCGTCGCCGGCCGAGGGACGCGGAGCGAGGCCCTCGACGAGCCGACCCAGAAGTCTGAGCATTCGCTGAAGGTACTCAGTCCAAGCGACGCGTGGCGCACACGTCTCCGACGCTAGGGTGTCTTGCGGACACTTTCTGACCTCAATGCGGCGGAGCCTGGACTCATGGCGAACACGAGTGCGCGGATGCTGCGACTGCTGTCGCTGTTGCAGACTCACCGCTACTGGCCCGGCGGGGAGCTCGCCGACCGGCTCGAGGTCAGCCCCCGGACCCTACGGCGCGACGTCGACCGCCTGCGCGAGCTGGGCTATCCGGTCGATGCCAGCCGCGGCGTCGCGGGCGGCTATCAGCTCCAGGCCGGCGCGGCGGTCCCGCCCCTGCTGCTCGACGACGATGAGGCGGTCGCGATCGCGGTCGGGCTGCGGACGGCGGCGGCGGGCGCGGTCGCCGGCTTCGAGGAGACTTCCGTACGGGCGTTGGCCAAGGTCATCCAGCTCCTCCCGCCCCGATTGCGCCGCCGCATCGACGCATTGCGCGAGGTGACCGCCCCCGGCGTGCTCGGCGGCGGCCCGACCCTGGACGCGACCGTGTTGACCACGCTGGCGATGGCCTGCCGGGGCGAGGAACGGCTGCGGTTCGGCTACACCCCGCGCGCGGGGGAGCCGACGCCCCGATACGTCGAGCCGCACCGGCTCGTCCCGCTGGGCCGGCGGTGGTATCTGGTCGCCTGGGACCTCGACCGCGCGGACTGGCGCAGCTTCCGGGTCGACCGGCTCGCCGCGCCCGAGCCGACCGGCGCCCGCTTCCGCCCGCGCGAGATCCCCGGCGGCGACCCGGCGGCGACCCGGCGGCGTGGCTGCGCTCCCGGATGTCGCAGCTCCCCGCCCGATACGACGTGTCGGTCGTCCTCCAGACCGGTGCCGCGTCGGTGCGGGCCCTGATCGGCCATTACGGCACGGCCGAGGAACTCGCGGAGGGCTCGTGCCGGCTGCGGATGAGCACCGACGAACTGGGCTGGCCGGTGATGGTGCTCGGCGTGCTGGGTGTGCCCTTCACGATCGAGTCGCCGCCGGAGTTGCGCGACCGCGCTCGCCGGGCGGCGGAAGCCCTTGTGGTTAGCCTGAATCGGTAGTCGACTTGTGGACGGATCGACGCCCCCGTGGCGCCGATCCGCAAGGGAGAAGCTATCGAGCCCCGCCGACATTTTCGCCGCATCTTTAAGGCCAAGCTTATATAAGAATCAACGGGTATCGCAGCGGCCGACCGGTCGCCGTGAACACAAGCGGCGGAAAGTGTCGGGGGGTCCGGGCAGAATCGGCTCATGACGACGATCGGTGCGATCTTCCTGCCGCACAACCCGCCCGAGTCCCTGCGCCTGGTGGCCCGAGCCGCCGATCAAGCCGGCCTCGAAGAGCTGTGGTTGTGGGAGGACTGCTTCCGCAACGGCGGGCTGACCGCCGCCACTGCCGCCCTGGCCTGGACGGAGAATCTGCGCGTCGGCATCGGTATCATGCCGGTCCCGTTCCGCAATGTTGCCTCGCTGGCGATGGAGATCGCCACGCTCGGCCGCATCTTCGGCGACCGCGCCCTGCCCGGCATCGGTCACGGCGTGCAGGAGTGGATGGGCCAGGTGGGCGGCCGGGCCGAGTCGCCGCTCACGCTCCTGCGGGAATACGCGACGGCGTTGCGCGCCCTGCTCCAAGGCGAGTCGGTCACGGTCTCCGGTCGCTACGTCAAGCTCGACAACGTCCGCCTCGACTGGCCGCCCGCGGTGCCGCCGGTGCTCTCGGTGGCAGCCGGCGGCCCCAAGACGATCGCGCTCGCCGGCGAGGTGGGCGACGCCGTCGTGCTCTCCGGCGGCACGTCCCCGGCGATGGTCGCCGCGACGGCCAAGGTCGTCGCCGACGCCGAGCTCGTCGTCTTCGTGCCCGCCCTCACCGGGCCCGACGCGCGAGCCAGGCTGCTCGCCGACGCGGAGTTCGACAAGATCGAATACCCCGGCCTGTCCGGCACCCCGGCCGAGATCGCGGCCGGGGTGGCGGAGTTCGTGGCGGCCGGCGCGAGCAAGGTCATCCTGCAGCCCGTGGCCGGCGAGGACCCGGAGACCTACGTGCGCTTCATCGCGGAGGAGGTCCGCCCATTGATCGATTGACGCCCCCGGCTGACGGTATGACGCCGGTCGCGAAGCCCCGTGCTCCGGGGACCGGTCCGATAGCCTCGGCCGGGTGCCTCGGAAGGGGCGAGTTTCGGGAGGGTTCGGCGTGACTATGCGGTACGTGGCGATCGGCGACAGTTTCACCGAGGGGGTCGGCGACGACCAGCTCGACGGCTCGGTGCGCGGGTGGACCGACCTGCTCGCCGCGGGTCTGGCGGCCGGCGAGGGCACGACGGTGCAATACGCCAATCTCGCCATCCGCGGGCGCCTGCTCGAGCCGATCGTCACTGAGCAGCTCGACGCCGCGTTGGCGCTCTCGCCGCAGCCCACGCTGCTGACGCTCAACGGCGGTGGCAACGACATGATGCGCCCCGGCGGCGATATGCTGCGGCTGGCCGAGCTCACCGAGAAGGCGATCCAGCGCTGCCTCGAGGCGGGCGTGCGCATGGTGCTGCTCAGCGGGGCCGACCCGTCCGACCGGCTGCCGCTGGGTGGCGTGATGCGCCGCCGCGGCGAGCTGCTGACCCAGGCGGTCATCGACCTGGTCAAGCGTTACGACATCACGTTCGTCGACGTCTTCCACGACGTGGAGATCCGCCGGCCGGGCTACTGGTCCGCCGACCGGCTGCACCTCAATGCCGCCGGGCATCGCCGGGTGGCCGGGTTGGTGCTCGAGAAAATCGGTTACGAGACGGCGGCGCACGTCATCGACCCCGGGCCCCACGAGAGCCGGCGGGTGCTGGCCGAGGCGCGCTACTACCGTGAGCACGTGCTGCCCTGGCTGACCCGACGGGTGCGCGGCCAGTCGTCCGGCGACAACCGCACCGGCAAGTTCATCGACTGGACCGACATCGTCCCGGCCTGACAGTTCTTCCGCCGTCTCTTCCGTGGTCCGATCTCTTCCGTGGTCCGAGCAGTGGCCGTCGGCTCTTCGAACGTCAGGGCAATGGCCGCCGGCTGATGTAGTCGTCGTGCCACTGTTCGCCGACCAGGAAGCGCTTGACGCCGACCACCTCGAAGCCGTTTTTGGCATAGAACCTCCCGGCCCGCCGGTTCTGCTGGTTGACGCCCAGCCAGCAGAACGCGGCCCCGGTCCCGGCCGCCTCGGCCAGCGTCGCGGTCATCAGCGCGGCCGCCGCGCCCGAGCCGTGCCGCTCGGCCGCCAGATAAAACTTGCTCAGCTCGATGCTGACCTTCTCGTCCACCACGGCGGCCACCTCCGGATCCTTGATCGGACCGCCGACCAGCATCGAGTAACCCACCGCCACCTCGTCGTCGAAGGCCAGCAGGACAATGCGCGAGGGGTCTGCGAGGTAGCCGCGGAAGCTCGCCTCGGCCAGGTGCGTCGCGATGAACGCCTCGATGTCGGCCGGGAGAGTGCCGGGCGGACAGGCCAGTCCGAACGTCCGGGCGGCTAAGTCGTGCAGCAGAACGGTGTCGGCAACTTCGGCGCGACGGGTCGTGATCGACATGGAAAGACAGTTTATGGTTTCTCGCGT
>Ga0247781_1000017_pt1 | contig 45799 bp, 40 predicted proteins | sample UWRJL184509B5_FD_179922 | JGI IMG/M metagenome (GOLD analysis project Ga0247781, IMG submission 179922) | Plant litter microbial communities from Arlington Agricultural Research Station in Wisconsin, United States - UWRJ-L184-509B-5 | ecosystem: Environmental > Terrestrial > Plant litter >...
CGATCAGGTCATGCCCGTCGACGGCGAACCCGTCCTCCGGCACCACCTCGGCCAACAACGGAACAGGCGCCGGCAACTGCCCCGGAAACAGCTCCCGAAAGAGCGCCGGTGGCTGCCCGTCCGAAACGGCCTGACCCATCCGCCGTCGCGTCTCCCGCGTCGTGTAGACAACCACGCCCGGGAACCGTTTCACCAGCTCCCCGGTGCTGAGCCAGTGATCGGGATGCCAGTGCGTGAGGTAGATGAAGGAAAGGCGTCTGCCCTTGCTCTCAACCCAATCCCCCACCGCGGCGGCCTGCGCCACCGAGATCGGCGGATCGACCAGGGCCGCCTCGGTGTCCCCGTAAATCAACGTGTGCGACAACGGCGGCCAGGCGGGACGCTCCCCGTTCGGCAATTCCTCGCCCACCCCGGGCAGAAACCCGGAAACCATCACGTCGAACCGAAGCGCCCTGTCCCCATCCATACCCACTCCCGGCTCTGCCGCGACTCGCACCTTCCCCGACTAACCAAGTAAAGGTCTCCGCCGGGTCGCGGCATACGTGAGCGCTCACCACCACCGAACCCCAGATTGGTGGTCAGACGTACATGCGGGTCCCCTAGGTGTCAGGGTTGGGTGAGGGCATGAAAAGCGCCCTGGTGGCGGCTTCCCCAAGGCACACTGCCCTAAGCATCTGGTCGATCAGGTCATTCTGGGTAGATTTGATTCTGTGCTGGTGATCGGGTAGCTGACGTCGCGGGGGTGGACGCAGGCGCGGCCGGGTGCTGAGGCGATCAGATGGTCGCGGGTTGCGTGCAGGATTGTGGTGAACGAGATCTCGTCCGGGCCGATGTCGAGGTCGACCGCTGCCTTAACGCCGTGGTCGACGAGGGCGTTGTAGCCGGTCAGCAGTGCTCAGATCGCACCGGGGCGTCCGAAGCAGTGGTACAGGAGGGTGGCATGACCGGCGACGAGAATCTCCTCGCTGCGGTTGATCTACTTCGACGAGATCGGCGGCAGCATCCCTACCGCGGACGCCGCGCGTATTCGCAGGCCGCTCGAGAAGTGGCCGATGGTTGTGCGCGGCTGATCGACGCTGGTGAAGCGGCACGGACAGTGCCGCTGCTGCGCAAGGCGGTCGATCGGATGACTCGTGCGCTGATGTACCTGGACGACTCGTCCGGCATCGTCGGCGACGACCTCCGCCAGCTCATGAGCTTGTACGCCCGTGCCTGCACCACCGCTCCACCGAAATCCATTTCCTTGGCGAAATGGCTGGTCGGCCTCGCCTGCGACGGTCCAGGCTGGCCTCACGTCCTGCTGTCCGAGTTCACCGGCGCCCTCGGCGAACGAGGTATGGCCGAGGTGGCCCGTCTGGTCGAGGAGCGTGCTCGAACCGCCGACCCGGAATCCTGGGCCGCGGTGTACTCGCTGCGCGATCTGAAGGAGCAGTTGGCGGAGGTGTCTGGTGACCTCGATCGCTATGTCGCCGTTCTTGCCGAGAGTCTCACCAGTGCCATTCAGTACGAGCGGATCACCCACGCGCTGCGTGACGCCGGCCGCAGGCAGGACGCGATCACCTGGGCCAGGCGGGGCTTGGCCGACAAACCGGGCTGGCCGCACACCGAACAGCTTCGCGATGACCTCGTGTCCATGCTCCTGGCCGAGGGAAAGGCCGATGAAGCTGTCAGCGCTCGACGCGAGGAATTCGCACGCCACCCGACCGGCACCACCTACCGCGCGCTCGCGGTTACCAGCGCACAGGTCGGAGCTGGCGATCCGGCACCCTGGGCGTTGGAGATCCTCACCGAACGCGTCAGGCGACAGCCGGTATTCGCGACCGAGTTACTTGACGTACTCAGCATCCTCGGTCGTCACGAGGAGGCATGGCGCCTTGCTCAGCAGCATCGGACCGTGCTCGGCGATGAGCAGTGGCTGAAGCTTCTCAACGAACGCCGCATCGACCATCCGGAAGACGTCCTCGTCCCATACCAGGACATGATCGAAAGTCATGTCTTAAATTCCGCGGACAAACACCGCTACCGAAGGGCGATCGCACTGCTGCCCGCTCTCCGCGACGCTTACCAGGCGCCAGGCGACCGGAGAGCCTTCATGAGGTACCTGGATGATCTTCGTGCCCGGCACGCCCGTCGGCCGACCTTCATCAAGGCGCTCGACGGCGCGAATCTGTAGTCCCGTCCATAGTCGATGTTCGACAGCTACTCCCTAGGATCGCTCGATCACGTCCGGTCGGAGTCGTATGGCGGCCGAGCCCAGATCCGCCGGCGCGTCCTCGGTCACGCGGTGTGAGAAGCGAAGTTTCGCGTGAGCCTCGAGATGGGGTACTGCTGAGATTTGAGCGATACGCCGTCAGGCAGGCGCGATGTCCGCCACAGTGTCCTTGCTGGGACCTGAGCTACTCAGCGATCTTCTGCCCAGTCTCGCGCTCGTAGTCGAAGGTCCAAGATCGATACAGAATATGCGGCGCCTCGCACAGATCAAGGAGGTCACCATAGTCGGGGTATCGGGGCACCGAGCCCAGGCCAATCAGGTCACGGACCACGGACTCAAGCGTGATGCGACCACTAGAGAGGTGTTGCTTGTTCGACAGCACGGCATCGGGTCGAAGCTGAGATGAGCCGAGATGCAGATGGGGCCTCTTCTCGTGCGAGAGACCCACTGGGTGCCAGTGATAGTCGATCACTGCCGCTCCATCGGTCTGACGGACCGAGTAGTCGTACCCCCGTGTCGTGACCCGATACGGACCGTAGTCATCGCGATCATCGGTGATGATCATGTAGAACATGCGGGCACGGAACTCCAGGCTCGTACCGCGGAGGCGCAGGAACGCGTCGTTCACTCGGAGGTGGCCGGTGAGATACAGGTTGTGCTTCCGGTTAAGCACAGTGTCGCCGCCAGGAGAGAACGCAATCCGTGGATGTACCACACAGTTCAGCGCGTCCTTCAACGGAGTGAGGAACGCGCTGAACGCAGCATGCGGATTATCGCCAGGCATCAGGACAGCAGCATCGCTACCTGAGTGACCTTGGGGTCGTCGTTGTCACGAAAGTCGCCGGCCTCCCAGCGACCCCGAAACTCCTCAAGACTCATGCCGAGCAGCCGTCGGGACTCCTGCTCGATGTACACCTGCTCTTCGTGTGCCGTCAGCTCCACCACGTCGATGTCGTGCGCGTCACTTGTAGTAAGCATCGCACTACTCCTCTCTGGGGATGGAGGTAACGATAACCGCTAGGCCTGACATTTTCGCATCGGACAGACGGCCAAAGCTCAACGCCTATGGCGAGACCCGAACCCACGACCCCTGCCCGGCCGGGACGCACCTGTGACGTCAGTCTTCCAAACTGACTACGCGAGTTCGATTCTCGTCGCCCGCTCAGAGCACAAAGGCCCAGGTCAGGGGTAGTTTCCTCGACCTGGGCCTTCGTCATTCCAGACCCCGGGATGATCTTGCGGGCCATTGGTGGGCCACTAGCTCAGCCTTCGGGCCGCTCGTCCTCCTTCCTCCGGCCGCCGGCCTTCTTGCCGGACTGCTTGGCGATCCGCCGGTCCATCGCTGAGGCGAATCTCACGGTCCCGCTCGCTCGTCGCGTGTTGATAGATCAAAGCGGCGCGCATGGTCGAGTGGCCCATCCGGTGCATCAACTCTCGGGTGCTGGCGCCCGAGGATGCGGCGAGCGTGTTTCCGGTATGCCGGAGATCGTGGAAGTGGAACTCCGGAAGGCCAAGCCTCGCTACGGTTGCCCGCCAGCGGACCGCACTGCCGAAAGAACTCGACCGCAGCACCCCGCCCTTCTCACCCGTGAAGATCAAAGCGCCCGGAATGTCGTCGACGAACGCCGCCAGGTGTACCCGGAGTGCTGCCACGGCTGCGTCCGGTAGCGCGACCACCCGCACCCCGGCCTCGGACTTCGGCGGACCGAACTCGATCCGGCTCTTCAGCACCGCCAGCTTGCGTGGCACCCGCACGAGCCCCGCCGCCAGGTCGACATCCAGGCGTCGCAGCGCGGCCAGCTCACCCCAACGGAGACCGGAGAGCGCGGCGACGACGATCAGAGCGGAGAACCGGGACGGCATGGCATCGGCGAGCGCGAAGACCTGGGCGATGGTCGCCGTGGGTCGCTCCGGGGTGTGGTAGCGGTCATATCCAGAGATCCTGCAGGGGTTCTGCCGGATGATCTCGTCCTCCTTGACGGCGGTACTGAAGATCGCCCGGAGCAGGGCGTATGCCTTGACCGCCTGCGGCTCGGGCGTTCCGCCAGCCAGGAGCTTGCGCCGCCAGGCCCGGATCGTGGCCGGCTGGACTGCGCCGAGCGTGAGCCTGCCCAGGTGAGGCTCGATGTGCAGCGAGAACAGGTACTCGTATCCTTGGCGCGAACGCGGAGCCAGCTTGCGCTCGGCGATCCACCTCTCGCCGTACGAGGAGAGCATCCGTCCTCCCGTACGCCGAGAGCAAGCCCGGCGAAGTCTGGAACCTCGGGCACGGGCAGAGGTCCCACCATGGCGGCAAGCGGATCCCGCCGAACGAAGTGCAGAACCATCCGGTCAGGCCGATCGGTCGTGAAGGCTCGGGCCTCCCTCAGGCAGAACGTGTACGCCAGGCGCGGCGCGGCGGTAGCCCAGTCGTCCGGGTGCTGACCGGGCAGCAGCCGGACCGTCACGCGGTCACCCCACTTGTTCGACCGCACCGTGAGCAGGCTGGGAACCCAACGGCCACCGCCATGCACGCCGACGAGGCCGCAGGCCGTCATAGCGGCGGTCCATCCGCGCCGGTAGACCCAGAGCCTGCGGACGCGGCCAACGGCCGGATACCAGCCGAAGCGGAGCCAGGTCGACGGGTGCAGGCGCCACCAGAGGCAGCCCACGACAACAAGGACCAGGGCGACGCCGAGAGTGACCTTCCACCCGTGCGTCTCCGAGATCCAGGCGCCGACGATCCGGGCCGGTGATCCACCAGTAGCGGACGGCCAGGACGACGGACCTTGCCGTGCCGCGCGCCAACCAGACGAAGAGGAGCAGCCAGCCGGGGACGCGCCACACCGGAAGGCGGGTGTTGAGCGGAGCCGTGGGGATCTTCTCCCCTGGAATGACGTTGATCAGCGGCATCTACCGGCACCCCTCTCGCAGTCGAGCGGCCTCGTCACGGGCGCCTTGAGCCAGGTCGGGAGCATCGGCGGTGTCGAGGAGCGCGGCTTTGCGGTCGAACCAGTCAGCACGTTCGCCGGCGGGAGTGTTCGCCCTGGGGAGTTCCCGGAGCAGCGCGGAGAGGCCAGCGGAGAAGTTCGTCGTCGGGGCAGCGTGATCTACGGTGGGCACGAAGGCCCTCCTTCGCAGCGTCGAGGGGTTGAGTGGTCGCGCGCGGGACGGGCCGGGACTCTTGGCGGGGAAACGGCCCGCCCGCGCGAACAGTGATCGATGCAGGTCAGGCAGCGACTGCGGCGCGGATGTTGTCGGCGCGCAGCGAGTAGGCCATCCGCGACCGGCAGTTGCTGTTGCTCTTGCAGCGCTGCGAGTCCACGTACGGCGTCAGGGTCAAGCCGTCGAACTCGATCGACGGCGGGTAGCCCGGTACGGCCGACGCCGGCGGCACGGGCTGCTGCGGCGCGACGACCTTCACCTTGACCTCGGTGGTGCGGCCGAACTTGCCGGCCTGCGGGTCGAGGTCCAGCACGCGAACGACCCACATGCGCTCGCCGGTCTCCTTGTCGCGGGCCTGATTGTCAGGCTCGTTACGACGCTCGAAGTCGACGGCGGCGTCCACGCCCAAGCAGAGGACGCCAGCCGGGAAGACGTACTCGAACGGAACGGGAACCTTCAATGTCAGCGGAACCATCTGGCTGCCTCCTGGTCTGGCTAATGTCAACATGACATCCGCTTATGCTTACAAGTTAGGTCAGCTTGTAAGAACAGGCCAAGGAACAAGATCGATATTTCAGATGGTGAATACGAAGATCAGGAGAGCGGATACGTGTCCTCGATCTCGTGCCGGCTGCCGGGCATCACGATCAGCGAGGCAAGGATGGGTGCGCCGGTCGACTGGTACGCCGTGATGACCACACTCAGGACCGCCTCGTCCTTCGGCACCCCCAGGGCGTCGACCTCAGAAGGATCGACCTGGCGGGCGGTGAGTCGCTCGGTTGCGTAGTCGGCGCGCAGTCTCTTACGGCTCGCGATGTGATCGAGGATGCTGCCCGAGATCGGGTCGGGCTTGCTGATGTCCGTGCCGACAGCGATATCCACCGGGACGTAGGTGCTGATCAGATCGATCGGCCCGGCGGCCGACACGGTGCGACGCCGGCGCTCATAGACGGGAGTGCCTTCCGGGATGTCGAGAGCGGCGGCGACTCGCGGCGTCGCCAGGACAGCCCCGACGTGCAGGATCTCAGTTTCGGCGCCCTCATCGAGATCGACCGCATCTCGTGCGTATTGGGGAGCAGCGCCACCCGACGGCGGCCTGCCACGGACAAAGCTGCCCTTGCCCTGCTGGGACTCGATCCAGCCATCCTGCTTGAGGATGCCGAGCGCGCGAAGCACCGTCGGACGTGAGACGTCGAACTCGGTGCAGAGCTGGCTCTCCGATGGGAGGCCAGCGCCAGGCGCATAAGTCCCGTCTTCGATACGGGCGCGCAGCGCGTTCAGGACGCGCAGATATTTCGGCGTCGGAATCTCGTACGCCATGGGTCCACCCACCAGGGTCTATGTCGGTCCCAGCATGTCAATACAGGAGGGTAATGCCTGTCAGGATGACCCAACAAGATGGCTCAGTCAGTCGGGTTCGCGACTCGGGGCGTGTTCCCGAGCCACCCAGACCAGACCACGGAACCTGTAACGCGCTCCGGTCGTGAGGCGCCGGGCCATCTACGCGGCAGGCATCCGTACTTCCCGAAGACTCGCAGCGCCGCGCGGCGAATCGGACATGGATCTTCAGCAGCGCAGGCTGGACAGCGACCGTTGCTGCTGCTCCCCGTGTGCCGGTCGAGCTGCACTTGCGCGGCCTGTAACTCCGTCCGGATAACCGCTGAGAAGAAGAGCGTCATGATGCGCCTCGCTTCTTAGGTACGTGGTGGCACAGCCCAGCCACTCGAACGAAGATCTCGCGACGCTCCTCCGCAGCCCCGTCGCCATCCAGCACGTAGCCCGTCAGCCAGGCCCAGCCCTCATACGTGGCTCGCGGGCACACCGCGATCACTCGGAACACGAGCCGCGCTCCCCCGGCGAATTGCACGGAAGCCGCACGGCCGACTTCCAAGACATCGCCCGGCTTGGGGATCAACTGCCTCACCCCTGCTTGGAAGGGCACCGGGACGGGCGGGCTGAGTGGTCACCAGCACCCGCCCCGGTGCCGTCTCAGGAACCCGCCAGCACTTGCTGTCCACGTCCGCCGCAGTCCATGCAGGAGCGGCGCGCGGTCAGCCTGGCATCCCGACACGACTGAGCAACCGTCCGCAGAGCGGTCCTGTGAGTCGTGAATTTCCACCCGGCGCCCGCACAGGAGCGACAAGCGTTCGGAGCGATGGATACCGTGGGCTCGGGCATGCGATACAGGTTGTAGCCAGATCCGGCCCGGAACCCGGAAAAATCTTCCGAGGTCGTGGATCTCGATCGGGGGATGCTCAGCGCATGCGCGGAATGATGACGACACTGACCATCGGCGAGCGAGTGGCCTGGTACCGCCGGCGGCGCGGCATGTCCCAGGAAGTCATCGCCGGACTCGTCGGCCGAACGCCCGACTGGCTGGGCAAGATCGAGAACAACCGGATCGAGCTTGACCGGCTCTCCGTGATCATGTCCCTCGCGGATGTGCTGGACGTGGCGCTCGGCGATCTGCTGGCCGAGCCGTCCCTGCTCGACTGGACGAGCGAGACGGGCCTGGAGACTGTGCCAGCCCTACGGACGGCGCTCATGGACTACCGCGGCATCACCGCGCTTGGCGCCGGCGGGATGGACGTCGAGCCGCCCAACCTCTCCGAGCTGCGAGGCGAGACCGGGGGCCTATGGGAGGCCTACCAGGGGTCACGCTTCGGATTGGTGACCAACCGGCTGCCGGCGATCCTCAAGCACGCCCAGGCCGCCGTGTACGAGTTCGAGGGTGATGAGCAGGACGACGCTCGGCACCTACTCGGGCTGACGTACCAGCTTGCCGCGACTCAGCTCACCAAGCTCGGAGAGACCGACCTGGCGTGGATCGCTGCCGAGCGAGGACTCTCTGCTGTCCGGCCGACCGGTGACCCGGTCATCACTGGGTCACTCTTTCGATCGGTCGGACATGCGCTGAACTCAACCGGCCGCTACAAGGACGCCGTGCGTCTCACGAACGACGCCGCCGGCTACCTCGATCAGTACATGGGCAACGCGACACCGGAGTTACTTTCCGTTTACGGCACGTTGCTACTCGCCGGGTCAGTCGCCGCCGCCCGCGCCGGCGATGCCGAGACCACCCGCACGTTCCTCGCTATGGCCGATGGAACCGCGAGCCGACTGGGCCGCGACGCCAACTACCTATGGACCGCCTTCGGACCCACCAACGTCGCCATCCATCGGGTCGCAGCCGCCGGCGAACTCGGCGATATCCAGGTCGCCATCGACCTTGGACCTCGCGTAGACACAGCCGCGATGCCGATGGAGCGACGCGTGCGTCATGCCTTGGAGGTATCGCGTGCGTACAGCTCGTGGAACCGCCAGGAGGAGGCGCTGGCGACTCTGCTGCACGCTGAGCAGATGGCGCCGGAGCAAGTTCGGCACCACTACCTCGGGCGCCAGCTCGTGCTCACGTGGATCCGCCAGCAGCGCACCAAGCCATCAGCCGCACTCGTCGGTTTGGCGCGTCGTCTCCAGGTGCTCGACTGATCCACTCGCTCTACGCTGCTCCGTGTGACGACACCCGAGACCCCACCCATGGCCACTCCGCGCATCGCCGCTGGCGCCCTCTTCTTTGATGAGGAAGGCCGCATCCTGCTCGTCAAGCCGGCCTACAAGGAAGGCTGGGAGATTCCTGGTGGGTACGTCGAGCCTGGTGAGTCGCCGAGGGCAGCGTGCAACCGTGAACTCAATGAGGAGCTTGGACTCACCGTATCCGTCCGCGCTCACCTAGTAGTTGACTGGGCGCCGATCGAGACTGAGGGCGATAAGATCCTCTTCATTTTCGACGCAGGGACGCTCACCGCCCAACATCGTGCGGCCATCCGCTTTGCGGATGGTGAACTAACGGAGTGGCAGTTCGCTCACACTCATGCTCTCGACGAACTCATGCCGGCCCGACTGGTCCGCCGTATCCGTACTGCCGTTGAAGCTAGGAGCCGCGGGACCGCAGCTTACGCAGAGCACGGCGTTGAGTTCCTCGACTCGACCGGCTCGCAGCACTTCTAACTTGCCCAGACCGTTAGTTGCGCGCGGCCGGCTGACCGAGTCGCCAGCCAGATCCGCTAAGCAGTAGACCTGCCGGTCACCCCCCCCGGGATGTGGTTCAGCTTTCTGTTCGTCTCCAAATCGGCCGTAACCGGGCCGCTCATGCCGTCGCTTGGGCGCGTGCCCGTAGCTTCGTTGTCGCCGCGGCCCGATCCGGTTCCTCACGCCAGCCGATGGGCTGCCTGCGTGGCCGTCGTGTGCACCAAGGTCAGAGGTGCGGTGGGCCGGGAGTGGTTGGCTGGCTGCCGACCGAGGAGGCGAACAGGGCGACGCGGTCGGCGGACCGCACCGCGCCGTAAGGCGAGTCACTGCCGTGGCGCGAGGGAGTTGGCGGCGCGGAGTGTGCCGGGCCGGCGTCGTGGACAGGCCGGTGGCCTTCCCTCACAAATTGCGCACCGTCAACCCCGACCTGCGTCTAGCGCGTCTGGATGTCAAGTTGCGCTTGACGTCGGCCGAGTTGCTGGTAATAAGCTCATAGGCTGGCGCGAGAACAGCTGTGGTTGCCCAGTGGCCGCGATCTTGGTGAGGAGCTGCTGTGCGCAATGCAACGATATCGGAACGGGCGAAGCAGTTTCTGGAGGACAAAGACGTCGAGCGTGAAGATGTGCGGTTCTTTCTTCTCCAGTTATTAGAGTTGGGCCGACTCTGTGGCCAATCAGCAGCTAAAGGCATATCACGTGGCGTCTTGGCGGCTCTATTTTTTGTCTTATTATCTAATCCTAAGATTACTGAAGCTGAGCTAGCGGGCGTAAAAATCGAAGAGTTTTCCTTCTTCAGGCTGATATTGCCTGTCGCAATCTCTTACTTTTCGCTCCAGACAGTCCTCGCACTCGATGCACACGGACTGTATACGAAGATTTATCGTGAAATCATTAAGAGACACTATCCCGCGTGGCATAAATCCGATTTCAGTGAGCTACTAATGACTTGGCCCGGCCCGCTGTCGATGCACCTCGGCCCCATACATTTTGACTTCAGCGAACATCCTGGTCTTCATAAGATCCGAATGACGGCAGCGATTTCGCAGATGGCATCAGCCATCGTCGTGCCGATTGCCTTTGGAGCATACGCATATATAAGACTCTTTGAAGACAATAGAATTCCCGACTTAGCCGCTAAGGCTTCGCTGACTGTTGCGGTGGTGCTGATGGGGGCGTCCGCATTGTTATTGATCCTATTAGGGTTTACACGAGTTGTCGACGGAAAGATGCTGTCGTAGAGCTGTTCACCAGATAGCTGTTTGACTGCCTCCAAATTGGCTTATGAAAGAGCCCCGCGTGAGCAGGACTCAGTGACGTTGATGCCGGAGGGCCGCAAACTGCTACGGAAGAGAGGCGGCCTGCCCCGCCGGACTCGTTGACGTCCTGTCTGCAGACTGTTCGAGTTGGAGTTCCCGATTCCTCTGCTCTTCCTTGAGGGCTTCTACCCTTTCAGCGAAGACCCGCAGGGCCTCATCGTTATCGGCCGTCAGTTGGCCGTAGTCGTGGATCCGTAGTTCAACAGCATTGTATTCCTTCTCGATCGCGTTCGCTGTTTGCTGTAAGTTGAATCCCCGTTCCCTAAATTTGAAGAAGCTGCTTAGGCCAGCTGATGCGCTAACTAAAATGCTAAGAACGATAGTGATCCAGTTAACGGGGTCGGCAGAAGCCATCGCGCTCGTCAAGCTGGTAACTAGGATTGATCCGAGAATGATAATGGCTTGAAATGTGTTGTGTACTCTTCGGTTTCGGGCTGCGGCTTGCCGCGCTTCTTCGACATATTCCCAAGACTCACTTTTGTAGCGCTCTCTACTGCTCTCGTAACTGCCTGAGCCCGTAGGCACTACTGGAGTTTTGCGATTCCGCCGCCAAGCCCGCATTTGGCGTAGATCGGAGCGAACCGAAAAGACTTCATCTCGCTGAATTTTCAGGAGGATAGCGGACGCGAGTAGTGATATTCCGGCTACTAGCAAGAACCATAATTGCGTTGTCCGCGAAAAGGATCCGAGGCCAGCGATGATTAGCCAGCCGAAGACGACCGTAAGGGCGAGGCTCAGTACCACCCATGACGCGATGACTTGAAAGTAGAATTGAGCCTTCTCGAGCCGCCCCTCCAGTGCGGCAATCCGCGTATCAGTATCTTGGTGTTCGCCCCGGTCGGCCACCCTGCCCCCTGTCGTGGTTACAACCCGTATCCGAATCAATACGCTTCGCATCGAAGATTACTGATACGTACCTATGAATTCCATCCAAAGCACTGTCATTTATCTGTCACAATAATGAAGTGGAGAACCTTGCAATGATTGCTGGGCACCGGGCCTGAGTGACTTACTGGGCAAGAACCGGGTGACGCAAGCCCGGACGACCACGGACGGTGGCGGGAGGTCCTACAGCCCCAGCAGGTGCAAGCATGCAAGTTGAACCGCCATGACCGTTCCCTGACACAGAAGAGGTCGGCCCGCGCCTTCTCGACTGAGCCGACTCCGCTCAACAAAGCATGACGCCTAGCTGTGACGCCTAGAAAACTGCCGAATACATCTCTTCTGGATCAAGGCGCCGCGCAAGCGCGGCGCGGCCTGCTGGCGGCCTCCGGCCGGCATCGGCCGGCGGGCCGGCCAACGGGAACTTGTTCGGCGTCCTCGACGAAGGCTGCGATCATCCGGCGATGGAGATCTGGTCCTATGACGGCAAGCTATACGAGATCATCTCGATGTACAGCCTCCCTGACGACGCCTGGCACTACGAGCTGACCGGGCTGACCGGACCTCCCGGCACCGGGCCATACCTCGCCATCGACATCCCCGATACGACTCCGGACGGGGCATTGACGCTAAGACCGGCTCAACACGTCAAAGTTCATGCAGGTGGCGGCGTCGTGCCCTGGCTGATCCTGAAGCAGCTCATTGACCAGGTCGACTCCAGCGGTGACCTAGTCGACGAGGAACGCGACTCGTCAGCCGAGGCAACCGTTCTCCCGTTGACGCTCAACGCCTGGTCACACGGAAACCAACGGTTCGAGGTCAACCACTTCCACAACGACGACGCGTGGAATTACGAGCTGTACGAGGTCGATCCGGACGCCACTGAGAACAACTACCTCGACGTTCGCATCCCCGACGCATCACCGAACAGCGGTCCGTTCATTCCAATGCCGGGCGACTACGTGACGCTAACCATGCACGGCCGCTGGACACTCCCCTGGCCGGTCTTTCGGCGCTTCCTCGATGCCATCCAGGCCGCCGGAGACATCGTGCCGCCCACCGGCGACAAACCCATACCCGCGGACCGGCCTTGACGATCGCAGTGGGTGGTCACCTACCGCTGTGCTCCCGGCGATCGCTGCCGCACCGCTTCGCGGCTTGCCACCGGGACGTGTGGTCACCTCGGGAGAGAGCCGGCAGGGCCCGTGAGTGGCTGGGTCGGCGAATGATGCGGGCCATTGGCGGGCCAGTAACCGTGATCAACAGGGGCCGTGAGCGGGCACCAGCGGGCAGTCAGTCACCCATACTGAGCAGGCGATTCGGTCAGATCACCCCAGGTCGTAACGATCTTCATCACGGGGTCTGCGGGAGGCATCCGACCACGATCCACCCGTCCCAGTCCTGACCGGCGACCCGTAGCCAGGGAAACCCTGCGGCCGGGCGGCCGGCGCGGCCCACACCCTGCGCCGCTGGCTACGGCCCGGGCCGTGGCCAGCCGGGCGAGGGCAGCCGCGTCGAGATCGTCGAAGACCCGACACACCGTCGCCGGTGTGGCGCCTGGCCCGCACACGATCTGCGCGTCGGCGAGCATCCTGGTCGTGGCGGCCACGTTCGTCGCACCGTGCGCGAGCGCGACCGCCACATCGGTCACGACCTGACCGCGGTCATGGATGCCCGGGCTCGCCGGCGGGGGTCTGCTCGGCTTGCCCGGGTCGAGGTGACGCGCGGCCATCCCGGAGCCGGAGTGCCCCCCGCCGGAGGCGCGGTAGCCGCAACAACTCATTGGTACGCGACACGCGCTAGGGGCTGAGGCGTCGGATCGGGTTGCCTGAGACCCAACGCAACTTCGGCACGGATTCGGCAAGGCTAGCTGGCCGTCGAGGGCCGGTAACGGCCAGATACAGCCGGACAGAACAGAAAAGCCACGGACCGCTTTCATGCTGGTCAGTGGCCTGAAAGTCCTGGTGAACTAGGGTGCCCCCGGCAGGATTCGAACCTGCGCTTTCGCCTCCGGAGGGCGACGCTCTATCCCCTGAGCTACGGGGGCTCAGTGCTTGGAGAGCCTAGCAGGCCCCCCAGCGCACTCGCCAACCGGTATCAAGCGGGCTGAAGTTCCTTCAGGAGGGAGTCGATCAGGCCCAGTTCGCTCTGCTGACCGGCGACCATCTGTTGGGCCAGCCAGTCGACGTTTTTGTCGTCGGAGAGGTCGAGCGCCTCTTGGGCCATGTGGATGCCGCCCAGGTGGTGGGCCCGCATCAGGGTCAGGAACTGGACGTCCAGGTTGTTGCCGGTGGCCTTGCGCAGCGTGGCCAGCTGTTCGGGGGTGGCCATGCCGGGCATCAGGCCGTTGACCACCGCGCCGGCCGAGTTGGGCATCCAGGCCATCGGCGGCTGGGAGCCGGTGGGGCTCAGGTTCCAGTCGCGCAGCCAGGCCTGCATGTAGCCGATCTGGCCGTGCTGGGTGAGCGCGATGTCGCCGGCCAGGGTGACGATGCGGGGGTTCGTCGAACTCGCGTGGGCGATCATCGACATCTCGACGGCCTGGGCGTGGTGGGTCGACATGTCGCGCAGGAAGCCGGCCTCGACCGAGTCGTCGCCGGGGTGGGTCAGGCGGGGGATGAGCAGGCCGGCGGCGACGCCCAGGGCCAGGCCGAGCACCAGCGCGACGACCACCAGCCAGGGCTGGGACCGCCGGGCGGGGGCTCCGCCGCCCGGGGCGGCGACCGGGGCCACCGATCCCGGGTCGGTGGAGACCGTCATCAGCTGCCCGTCGCGCCGGGGGTGGCGCCGGCCGCGGTCAGCGGGCCGGTCGAGGTGTTGCCGCTGGAGCAGGCGGCGGTGGGCTCCAGCGTGGAGACCAGGCGCGTGTCCTTGATGAATTCGTCGATGCGGCTGTCGTTCACGTCGTCGGTCTTGAGCTGGTAGCCCCAGACCTGCACGGAGACGTTCTTGTCGAGGCCCGCGTAGGGCGACATGAGCGTGTATTCCTTGCCCTGGACCTTCTGCTTGAGCACCTCGACCTGGTCGGCCGGGAGGCCCTGCTTGTAGGTGATCCAGACAGCGCCGTGCTCGAGGCTGTGCACGGCGTGCTCGTTGGCGATGGGCTGGTCGTAGACGTCGCCCATGCAGTTCTGCCACGCGGCGTTGTGGGCGCCGCCGACGGGCGGGCTCGTCACGTACTGCTGGGGGCCTTCCTTGTGGTCCCGGGCGTCGATCGCCGCGTTCTTCTGGGCGCGGTAGTTGACCACGCCCTTGATGTCGGCGACCTTCTCCTCCCAGCCGCGGGAGCCGTTGACCGCGGCGTACACGCCGTAGCCGATGATGCCGGCGGCGATCAGCACGACCAGGCCGGCCACCGCGAGGGGGCCCCAGTTGCGACCGCCGGCTGCCTTGACGGGGGTGACGGGCTTGCGACCCTTGCCGCCCTTACCGACGGGTCCCTTGACGCCCGGCTTCTTGGTGGTGGCGGAGCCGCTTGTCGGCGGCTTGCCTTGGCCGGAGGTCTTGGTGGCCTTGACGGAGGACGGGACCCGTTCGGGACCCGGCGAACTTAAACTCATCGTGCCTCGTCGATTCTCGTGAAAGAAGGAGGGCGGGGCTCGGGTGGCCGCCGAGCGACGAAGTCTACCCCCGATAGCATGGTTGAGTGACTCCCGCCAAGCTTGCTGCCATCGTTCTCTCAGCTGCTCGTGCCGTGTTCGAGACCCGCGGTCTCGACACCTCGGTCCTGCCCGAGTCGACGACGATGGAGCGACCCCGCAATCCCGAGCACGGCGACTACGCTTCCACGCTGGCGATGCAGCTCGCCAAGAAGGCCGGGGTGCCGCCACGGGAGCTGGCCTCGGCGCTCGCCGAGGAGCTGGGCCGGCAGCCGGGCATCAAGTCGGTGGAGATCGCCGGGCCGGGCTTCCTGAACATCCGGCTCGACGCGGCCGCCGCCGGCGTGCTGGCCCGCGACATCGTGCGGGCCGGTTCGGCGTACGGGCACACCGACTCGCTGACCGGTGAGCGAATCAACCTGGAGTTCGTCTCGGCCAACCCGACCGGGCCGGTGCACATCGGCGGCGTGCGGTGGGCCGCGGTCGGTGACGCGCTCTCCCGGCTGTTGCGGGCGTCCGGCGCGACGGTCGGCACGGAGTACTACTTCAACGACGCCGGGTCGCAGATCGACCGGTTCGCGAAGTCGCTCTACGCGAACGCGAAGGGTGAGCCCGCCCCCGAGGACGGCTACGGCGGGGCTTACCTCGCCGAGATCGCCGCCGCGGTGGTCGCCGCCGCCCCCGACGTGCTCAAGATCGGCGAACCCGAGGCGCTCGAGACGTTCCGGCGGGTCGGCGTCGACCTGATGTTCGCCGAGATCAAGCAGTCGCTGAACGAGTTCGGCGTGCACTTCGACACGTACTTCAACGAGAAGGAACTGCACGGCAGTGGCGCGCTGGACGAGGCGCTCAAGCGGCTGCGCGCGCAGGGGCACATCTTCGAGGCCGACGGCGCGACCTGGCTGCGCACCACGGAGTACGGCGACGACAAGGACCGCGTGCTGCGCAAGTCCGACGGCGACTGGACCTATTTCGCCGCCGACTGCGCCTATTACCTGAACAAGCGCCAGCGCGGCTTCGAGCGGATCGTGATCATGCTGGGCGCCGACCATCACGGCTACATCGGCCGGATGAAGGCGATGGCGGCCTGCTTCGGCGACGATCCGCAGAAGAATCTGGAGATCCTGATCGGGCAGCTCGTCAATCTGGTGCGCGACGGCGAGCCGGTGCGGATGAGCAAGCGGGCCGGCACGGTCGTCACGCTGGAGGACTTCGTCGACGCGATCGGCGTCGACGCCACCCGGTACGCGCTGGCCCGGTACTCCTCCGACTCGCCGATCAACATCGACATCGACCGGTGGACCAGGGCCGCCAACGACAACCCGGTCTATTACGTGCAATATTGCGCGGCCCGGACGGCGAACGTCACGCGCCAGGCGGCCGACATCGGGCTGGTCCGCGGCGACGGCAGCGACTTCCACCCCGAGCTGCTGACCCACGAGAAAGAAAACGACCTGCTCAAGGCCCTCGGAGAGTACCCTGCCGTGGTCGCCCGCTCGGCCCAGCTGCGTGAGCCGCACCACGTCGCCCGCTACCTCGAGGACCTCGCCGGGGCGTACCACCGCTTCTATGACAAGTGCCGGGTGAAGCCGCAGGGTGATGAGCCGATCACGGATGTGAACGTGGCGCGGCTCTGGCTCAACGACGCCACCCGTACGGTGATTGCCAATGGTTTGGGCCTGCTCGGCGTCTCGGCGCCCGAAAGGATGTAGGGATGCGAGCGCATGAGGCCGGGGCACTGCACGGCGACCTCGGACAGCGGAGTCCTGCCTGGTTGCGTACCCCGGAGAACGTGAATGCCCTGGTACCGCAGCTCTGGCCGCGGACCGTCGTCCGGACCGGCGACGGTCAGCTGGAAATCGGCGGCGTGCGCGTCGCCGACCTGGCCGAGGAGTACGGCACCCCGGCGTACCTGCTCGACGAGGACGACCTGCGGGCCCGCTGTCGCGACTTCGTCTCGGCGTTCGCCGGCGCCGACGTCTTCTACGCGGGCAAGTCGTTCCTCTGCAAGGCGGTCGTGCGGGTGGTCGACCAGGAGGGGCTCTTCCTCGACGTCTGTACGGGCGGCGAGCTCGCGGTGGCGCTGGCGGCCGGCTTCCCCGCCGAGCGGATCGGCTTCCACGGCAACAACAAGTCGGTCTCCGAGCTGACCCGGGCACTCGACGTCGGCGTGGGCCGGATCGTCGTCGACTCGTTCGACGAGATCGACCGGCTCACCGCCCTGGCCACCGAAAAAGGGCAAAGGCCCCGAGTTCTCGTACGGGTCACCGTCGGTGTCGAAGCGCACACCCACGAATTCATCGCGACCGCCCACGAGGATCAGAAGTTCGGCTTCTCGCTGGCCGGGGGCGCGGCGTTCGAGGCGGCCACGAAGATCCTCGACGAGGGCGTTCTCGAACTGCGCGGGCTCCACTCGCACATCGGCTCGCAGATCTTCGACACCAGCGGCTTCGAGGTCGCGGCCCGCCGGGTGCTGGAGCTGCAGGCCCAGATCCGCGACGCGCGCGGCGTCGAGCTGCCCGACCTCGACCTCGGCGGTGGCTTCGGCATCGCCTACACGACGCAGGACGATCCCTCGGCGCCGGCCGACTTGGCCAAGCGCATCAACAAGATCGTCGAGAGCGAGTGCGAGCTGAACTCGCTGCGCAAGCCGCGGCTGTCGATCGAGCCGGGCCGCGCGATCGTCGGTCCCGCGGTCTTCACGCTCTACGAGATCGGCACGGTCAAGGACGTCGACGGCATTCGCACCTATGTGAGCGTCGACGGCGGGATGAGCGACAACATCCGTACGGCGCTTTACGACGCGTCCTACTCGGCGACGGTGGCGAACCGGGCGAGCGGGGCCGAGCCGATTCTGGCCCGCGTGGTGGGAAAGCATTGTGAATCGGGGGACATTCTCGTGAAGGATGAATTCCTGCCCGCCGACGTGCAACCCGGAGATCTTCTCGCCGTGCCCGGCACCGGCGCCTACTGCCGGAGCATGGCCAGCAACTACAACCACGTCCCTCGGCCGCCCGTGGTGGCGGTGCGCGACGGCGCCTCGCGCGTGATCGTGCGGCGGGAGACCGAGGACGACCTGCTCGCATTGGATGTTGGATGAGTTCTGAGCCTAACCGCAGCGGAAAACCCCAGAAGAAGAACGACGAGGGTAAAACGGTCCGCCTCGCCCTGCTGGGCTGCGGGACGGTCGGTTCGGAAGTCGTCCGCCTGCTGCACGATCAGGCGGAAGACCTGACCGCGCGGATCGGCGCTCCGCTCGAGATCGTCGGGATCGCGGTGCGCCGGCTCGGCCGGGAGCGCGGCGACCTGCCGATCGACCACAGCCTGGTCACCACCGACGCGCTCGGCCTGGTCAAGCGCGACGACGTGGACGTGGTGATCGAGGTGGTGGGCGGCATCGAGCCCGCCCGCACCTGGCTGGTCGAGGCGCTGCGGGCCGGCAAGAGCGTCGTCACGGCGAACAAGGCGCTGCTGGCCGAGGACGGCGCGGCGCTGAACGACGCGGCCGCCGAGGGTGGCGCCGACCTTTACTACGAGGCCTCCGTGGCCGGTGCGATCCCGCTGCTGCGCCCGCTGCGCGAGTCGTTGCACGGCGACCGCGTCACCCGGGTCACCGGCATCGTGAACGGCACGACCAACTTCATCCTCTCGTCGATGGACTCCTCCGGAGCCGGCTTCAGCGAGGCCCTCGAGGAGGCCACCGAGCTGGGGTACGCCGAGGCCGACCCCACGGCCGACGTCGAGGGCTTCGACGCCGCGGCCAAAGCGGCCATCCTCGCCTCGCTCGCCTTCCACAGCCGGGTCACCGCCGCCGACGTCTTCCGCGAGGGGATGACCGGGGTGACCGCCGGCGACATGGCCAGCGCCAAGGAGATGGGCTGCACGATCAAGCTGCTCTGCATCGCCGAGCGCGGCCCCGACTCGTCCGGCCAGGAATCGGTCAGCGTGCGGGTGCACCCGGCGATGATCCCGCGCAGCCACCCGCTGGCCGGTGTCGGCGACGCGTTCAACGCTGTCTTCGTCGAGGCCGAGGCGGCCGGGCAGCTCATGTTCTACGGTCGTGGGGCCGGCGGCATGCCGACGGCCAGCGCGGTGCTCGGCGACATCGTCGCGGCGGCCCGCAACCGGCTCACCGGCTCCCGGGCCCCGAGCGAGAGCAACTACGCCCACCTGCCGATCCGCCCGATCGGCGAGGCCGTGACGCGCTACCACATCAGCCTCGACGTGGCCGAGCGGCCGGGTGTCCTGGCCACCGTGGCGGGCGTCTTCGCCAAGCACGAGGTGTCGATCGCGACGGTGCGCCAGTCCGGCCGGGCCGAGGACGCGAAGCTGGTGATAGTGACCCACGGCGCCCCGGACGCCAACCTGGCGGCCACCGTCGACGAGCTGTCCCGGCTCGACATCGTGCGCTCGATCGCCAGCGTGCTACGGGTCGAGGGCGGCGCTTGACGTCCCATTCGGTGGACATCCGGTCCCAAGATTCGGCGCGCTGAGGCAGGCTGAGCCGCGCCGGAGGAAAACGTAGAGGAGCAGAGCCATGTATCGGGGACTCATCGAGGCGTATCGGGATCGTCTGCCGGTCACCGACAAGACCCCGGTGGTCACCCTGCACGAGGGCAACACGCCCTTGGTGCCGGCCCCGGTGCTCTCCTCCCGCACGGGTGCGGACGTCTATCTCAAGGTCGAGGGGGCCAACCCGACCGGATCGTTCAAGGACCGCGGCATGACCCTGGCCGTGTCCAAGGCGGTCGAGGAGGGCGCCAAGGCGATCATCTGCGCGTCCACCGGCAACACCAGCGCGTCCGCCGCGGCGTACGCGGCCCGAGCGGGGTTGACCTGCGCGGTGCTCGTGCCGCAAGGCAAGATCGCGCTGGGCAAGCTGGCCCAGGCGCTCGTCCACGGGGCCAAGCTGCTGCAGGTCAGCGGCAACTTCGACGACTGTCTCGCGCTCGCCTCGAAGCTGTCCCAGGACTTCCCGGTGGCGCTGGTCAACTCGGTCAACATCTTCCGGCTGCACGGGCAGAAGACCGCCGCCTTCGAGATCGTCGAGGCGCTCGGCGACGCGCCCGACATCCACTGCCTCCCGGTCGGCAACGCCGGCAACATCTCGGCCTACTGGATGGGTTATCAGGAGGACGGCGCGGCGGGCAACAGCACCAAGTTGCCGCGCATGTTCGGTTTCCAGGCGTCCGGTGCCGCGCCGATCGTTCTCGGCCGGGTCGTCGAGGAGCCCTCGACGATCGCCACCGCGATCCGGATCGGCAACCCGGCGAGCTGGACCAAGGCGCTGGACGCCCGGGACGCGTCGGACGGTCTGATCGCCGCCGTCACCGACCGGGAGATCCTCTCGGCCTATCGGCTGCTCGCCCGCGAGGTAGGGGTCTTCGTCGAGCTGGGCAGTGCGGCCAGCGTGGCGGGGCTGCTGCAGCAGGCCGCCGAGGGCCGGGTGCCGGCCGGTTCGACCGTGGTCTGCACGGTCACCGGTCACGGGCTCAAGGATCCGGAGTGGGCCATCTCGACCGCCCCTTCGCCGATCACGATTCAGAACGACGTGCTGATCGCGGCCCGGGAGCTAGGCCTCGCCTGACTCGGCGGCCTTGATGATCAGCGTCGTGGCCTGAGCGATCAGGTCGAGCTCCTCGGCTGAGAGACGGCTGAGGACTGTACGCATCTTCGCCTCCCCGGCATTGAAGATGCTCCCGATGATTTCCTTGCCCGCCCGCGTGAGCCCGATCCGGCGGACCCGCCGATCGTGCGGGTCCTCCGTGCGGGCGACGAGATCCTGCACCACCAGCCGGTCGATCATGCCGGTCAGCGCGGCGGCGCCGACCCCGACCAGGCCGGCCAGTTCGCCGCCCGAGACGGAGCCGTGGCGGGCGAGCAGCATGAGAATCCTGAGCTGCGACAAGGTCAAATGCGACGAGAAGAGCGGATCGGCCCGGTCCTCGGCAATCAGATCCTGCAGCCGCTGCTGCGCACCCATAATGTCCGCGATGAGCTGTTCCTTGCCGGCCACCGCGGACCCCTTTTCTGTGACGCGCTGATGGCCGATCTGCGTCCATCCGATGACGGACGGTACCAGCGGGTCCCCGCGGAAAACCATTTGTTCGCGTCGGGCAAACTATCAATGCTGGACGAACTTTTACCGGGGGAGCGCCCATGTCCTTCCTGACCCGGCTGAGCCTAGCCAACCGAAGTCTCGTAGCCCTGATCGCTGTCGTCATCACGGCCTTCGGGCTTTTCGCCATCCCATCCCTCAAGCAGCAGCTGTTCCCGTCGATCGAGTTCCCCGCGGCGTTCGTGACCGCGACACTCCCGGGCGCCGGCCCGGAGATCATCCAGGACCAGATCACGGAACCACTCGAGGCTGCGGCGAAGGGCCTGGACGGCATCGACAGCGTCACCTCGAGCACCCGCGAGGGCATCGCCACGGTGACCGTCGCCTTCGTCTACGGCACCGACATCGACGCCGCGGTCAACCAGCTCACGACCGCGGTCAACCGGGTGCAGCCGACCCTGCCCGACGGCGTCACCCCGACGATCTTCGCGGGCGGCACGGACGACATCCCGGCGATCGTGCTGGCCGCCTCGGGCGGTGGTGACGAGAGCGCGCTGCTCGAAAAGCTCAACGACACCGTCGTGCCCGAGCTGAACGCGATCGACGGCGTACGGGACACGCAGATCACCGGTGCCCGGGCGTCGCAGGTCGTGATCACGCCCAACTTCCCGAAGCTCACCGCGGCCGGGGTCAGCCCGCAGGCGATCGCCACGGTGCTCCAGCAGAACGGCCTCTCGGTGCCGGCCGGCGCGGTGAACGAGGGCAGCCGGTCACTGACCGTGCAGGTCGGCTCCACGATCACCTCGGTCGACCAGCTCAAGCAGATCTACCTGACCGGCACCAAGGGCCCGGTGCAGCTCGGCTCGATCGCGACGGTCGAGAGCAAGCTGCCCGCCGCCACCTCGTACACCCGGACCGACGGCGTCGACAGCCTCGGCATCGCGGTCACCGCCCGGCCGGACGGCAATCCCGTCGAGATCTCCCACGCCGTCCGGGATCAGCTGGCCGACCTGGAGAAGGCGTCCGGCGCCAAGCTGACCGTCGTCGTCGACCAGGCGCCCTTCGTCGAGCGCTCGATCAAGAGCCTCACCACCGAGGGCCTGCTGGGTCTCGTGATGGCCGTGATCGTCATCCTGGTCTTCCTGCTCTCGGTGCGCTCGACGCTGGTCACGGCCGTGTCGATCCCGCTTTCGGTGCTGATCGCCCTGATCGCGCTCTGGACCGGCGACTACACGCTCAACCTGCTCACCCTCGGCGCGTTGACCATCGCGGTGGGCCGGGTGGTCGACGACTCGATTGTCGTCCTGGAGAACATCAAGAGACACCTCGAGTACGGCGAACCGAAGGTCCACGCGATCATCTCGGCCGTCCGGGAGGTGTCCGGCGCGGTCACCGCGTCCACCCTGACCACGGTGGCCGTCTTCGCCCCGATCGCGCTGGTCGGCGGCTTCGTGGGCCAGATCTTCTCGTCCTTCGCGATCACCGTCACCGTGGCGCTGGTGGCGTCGCTCTTCGTGGCGTTGACCGTGGTGCCCGTGCTGGCGTACTGGTTCCTCAAGCCGCCGCCGGCGGGCGCGGACACCGAGGCGCTCCGTAAGGCCGCGGAGGAGAAGGAGAAGCGCAGCCGGCTGCAGCGCGGATACCTGCCGGTGATCCGGTTCGCGACCAAGCGGCGCTGGACCACCGTGGCGATCGGCCTCGTCGTGCTGCTCGGCACCGGCGTCCTGGCCACCCGGCTCGAGACCAACTTCATCGACCAGTCCGGCCAGGACTCGCTCTCGATCACCCAGGAGATGCCGGTCGGCACCAACCTGGCGGCCACCAACGCGGCGGCCGAGCAGGTCGAGGGAGTGCTGGGCGACACCAAGGGCGTCAAGACCTACCAGGTGTCGCTCGGCAGTGGCGGGGACTTCAACCCGTTCGTCGGCGGCGGCGGCGCGAATACCGCCAGCTTCAACGTGGGCCTGGACGAGGACGCCGACGCGGCGAAGCTGACCGACGAACTGCGCGACAAGTTCGCCACGATGAACGGCATCGGTGAGGTCAGCCTCGGGGCCGACACCTCCGGGCTGGGCGGCGGCAACGAGCTGTCGGTGCTGGTCAAGGCAGCCGACGGCGAAGCGCTCACCGCCGCCACCGAGCAGGTGCAGAAGACGATGACCGACTCGGGCGACCTGGTCGAGGTGAGCAGCACGCTGGCGGCGAGTGTCCCGCGCCTCGACGTGACGGTCAAGCGCCAGGTCGCGGCCCAGTACGGGCTGACCGAGGCGTCGATCGCGCAGAGCGTGGCGGGCGCGTTCCGGGCGGCGCCGGCCGGTCGGGTCACGGTCGACGGGTCCAGTCAGAACGTGGTCATCTCGTTCGGCGCGGCCCCGGCCGACCCGGCGGCGCTGCGAGCGATGCCGCTTACCACACCGCGCGGCGTGGTCCCGCTGAGCCGGGTCGCGGACATCAAAGAGGTCAACGGGCCCGAGGAGGTCACCCGGGTCGACGGCGACCGCACGGTCACGGTGACCGGCACGGCGACCAGCTCCGACCTGGGAGCGGCCACCCAGGCGCTGCAGAAGAAGCTGGACGCGCTCACCCTGCCGGCCGGCGCCACGGCGACCATCGGAGGCGTCAGCGCGGACCAGGCCGAGGCGTTCCAGCAGCTCGGAATCGCGGTGCTGGCGGCGATCGCGATCGTCTTCATCATCATGGTGGCGACGTTCCGCAGCCTGCTCCAGCCGGTGATCCTGCTGGTCTCGATCCCGTTCGCGGCGACCGGGGCGATCGCTCTGCTGCTGATCACGGGGACGCCGCTGGGCGTGCCGGCGCTGATCGGTGTGCTGATGCTGGTGGGCATCGTGGTGACGAACGCGATCGTGTTGATGGACCTGATCAACCACTATCGCGCGGCCGGGATGGGCGTACAGGAGGCGGTGATCGAAGGTGGCCGGCACCGGCTGCGGCCGATCCTGATGACCGCCATCGCGACGATCTTCGCGCTGATTCCGATGGCGCTCGGGCTCACCGGTGAGGGCGGGTTCATCTCGCAGCCGTTGGCCATTGTGGTCATCGGTGGACTGGTCAGCTCGACGCTGCTCACGCTGGTGCTGGTGCCGACGCTCTACACGATGGTCGAGAACAGCAAGGAGAATCGCCGACTCAAGCGCCTCGCCCGGCGCGGTGGCCCCACCCAGCAGCCGATCGCGCCGGAGTCGACCGCCGCGACGGTGCCCGACGACGAGGTGCCGGTCTCGACCGTGCCGAGGGCGGAGTCGCCGCAGGCCGGCGGTGCGCTACGGGGTTACACCGATCAGTTCGAGGTGCTGAAGATGCCCAAGCGGCCGGAAGTACAGACCGACTGAGGTCCTTCCCGAGACGGGCGACCAGCCAGCGGCTGGTCGCCCGTTTTGGTGGAGTCCGGGGTCGTCCTTGGGCGCGGACGGGATTTTCGGTGGGATGTTCGGTGGGGATGTAACGTGCCCGTACGAGGCATCAGATGAGACCTATTGGTCGGCTGCGACACTTCAGTGCTGGCCCGAGGGCGGAATGTGAAGATCACCGCCTAGCATGTGCTGATGGGCCTGACCTTCGCCGGCGATCCAGTCTCCGTGAGTACGCCGGCCACCAGCGCCAACCTCGGTCCGGGCTTCGACGCCCTGGGCCTCGCGCTGACCCTCTACGACGATCTCACCGCGCGGGTCACCGAAAGCGGCCACACCGTGTCGGTGACCGGGGAGGGCGCGGGTGAACTGCCCGGCGACGAATCGCACCTGGTGCTGCGCGCGATGCTGGCAACCTTCGACGAGCTGGGGGAGCGGCCGCCCGGCTTGGCCGTCGAGTGCGTCAACCGCATCCCGCAGGCGCGCGGGCTGGGCTCGTCGTCGGCGGCGATCGTGGGGGGCGTCCAGCTCGCTCGCGGCCTGGTGGCCGGCGGCCTGCACCTGATCGACGACGAGGCGGCGCTGCGCATCGCCGCCCGGATCGAGGGCCACCCCGACAACGTCGCGCCCTGTCTGCTCGGCGGGTTCACCATCGCCTGGAGCGAAGGGCTGGGGTCGCGGGCCGTGCGGCTGTCGGTTTCCCGTCGCGTACGCCCGACTGTCTTCGTGCCGGCCGAGCGTGGATACACCGCCTCGGCGCGCGCGGCCCTGCCGTCCGACGTGCCGCACGTCGACGCCTCCTTCAACGCCGGCCGCGCGGCCCTGCTGACACACGCCCTCACCAGCGCACCCGAACTTCTTCTGACGGCCACCGAGGACCGCCTGCACCAGGGCTACCGGGCCGAGGCCATGCCGGGTACGGCGTCGCTCGTGGCTTCGCTGCGGTCGGTCGGTGTGGCGGCTGTGGTGAGTGGCGCGGGTCCGTCCGTCCTGGCGTTGACCGAGGTCCCGGCCGATTTCCACCCGGGAACAGCATGGCGGATCGAGTCGTTGGGCGTGGATGGCGGCGGAGCTCTTGTCAAAGGGAGTATGGTGGAACTCGCCTAGCGGGGCCCTGTTGCCGCAGGTCGCACGAGTTGACTACGCTCAAGACAAGCAGTTGACTTGGTGGAGGCCTAGTACAGCCGCTAAGCAAGCGATTCTGCGGTTCGGCGCGCACCCCCGAGACTTCAAAGGCCGTCTGGCTGTCTCACCTCTCACAAGGCACACGCCGAGCAGCAATCTCCGGTCGCTGCACTCGCCGAGACCTACACGTCCGTCGTCTGACCAGCTCAGACTTCTGATTAGCAGGGACACCGTCGAGCTGCCGTGCTGTTTCAAACTCCCGCGTCGCTTGTGCGAGGCGGGTACCGCGACACCCGGCCACCAGGCTGCAAAACCGGGAGTCTCGGGCATTTTCCGACGGAAGGAATCCATTGAGCGACACCACCGACGTGACGTCGGGTGTTTCTGACGTCGCTGACGCCGGCGCCGGCACCACCGCGACCGCCACGAAGCGCCGGCGAGCCGGCACCGGGCTTTCCGCGATGCTGCTGCCCGAGCTGCAGAGCCTCGCCGCGTCCCTGGGTATCTCCGGCACGGCCCGGATGCGCAAGGGCGAACTGATCACCGCGATCACCGAGCGTCAGAGCGGCGGCGCTCCCGCCGAGAGCGCGCCGCGCCCGCGCACCAACCGGGCCCCGGCCGACAAGGCTGCCACGGCCGACAAGGCTCCGGCCGCGGCGGTTCCGGCCGTGACAGCGACGGTTCCGGCGGTGTCGGCTCCGGTCGTCGCCACGGCTCCGGTCGTCGCGACTGCCAAGGTCGAGCCGCCCGTGGCCGCCCCGATCGAGGCGCCCACCGCCCGGACCGAGGCGCCCACTGCCCCGATCGAGGCCTCGCCGACCGTCGCCGCCCAGCCCGAGACGGGTTTCACCGCCGAGGGCGGCAGCCGGCGTGGCCGCAACCGGGACCGCGGCGACCGGGACAACTCGTCCCGCGAGTCGGCGCCGCGCGAGGGTCAGCGCGAGGCGGTCCAGCGCGAGTCGGCCCCGGCCGTCGAGGCCGAGACCGCCGAGCGCACCGAGCGTCCCGACCGGGGCGAACGCAACCGGGACCGGGACCGTCAGCGCAACCAGCGCGACGACCGTGGTCCCCGCGATGACCGTGGTCCCCGCGATGACCGTGGTCCCCGGGATGACCGTGGTCCCCGGGATGACCGTGGCCCCCGGGATGACCGTGGTCCGCGGGACGACCGCCCGCGCAACGATCGTGACGATCGCCCGGCCCGTAACGACCAGGCCCGTAACGATCAGGCCCGCAACGACCAGGCCCGCAACGACCAGGGCCGGAACAACACCGACGACGACACCGACGACGACACCGATGGTGGCCGTCGCAGCCGTCGCAGCCGTTTCCGCGACCGCCGACGTGGCCGGGGCGAGCGGGACGGCAACGAGGGCGGCGGTCAGCGCGACAGCGGCGGCCGTGAGCCGCACGTGAGCGAGGACGACGTGCTCGTTCCCGTGGCCGGCATCCTCGACGTGCTCGACAACTACGCGTTCGTCCGCACCACCGGTTACCTCTCCGGCCCGAACGACGTGTACGTGTCGATGTCGCAGGTCAAGAAGCACGGCCTGCGCCGCGGCGACGCGGTCACCGGCGCCGTGCGGGCCACCCCGCGCGAGACCGGCAGTGGCGACGCGCGTCGCGACAAGTACAACCCGCTCGTGCGGCTCGACACGATCAACGGGATGGAGCCGGACGAGGCCCGGCGCCGGCCGGAGTTCTACAAGCTCACCCCGCTCTATCCGCAGGAACGCTTGCGTCTCGAGACCGAGCCGCACATCCTGACCACCCGCGTCATCGACCTGGTCATGCCGATCGGCAAGGGCCAGCGGGCGCTCATCGTCTCGCCGCCGAAGGCCGGTAAGACGATGGTTCTGCAGGCGATCGCCAACGCGATCACCGAGAACAACCCGGAGTGCCACCTGATGGTCGTGCTCGTCGACGAACGGCCCGAAGAGGTCACCGACATGCAGCGCTCGGTCAAGGGCGAGGTCGTCGCGGCCACGTTCGACCGGCCGCCGCAGGACCACACGACCGTCGCCGAGCTCGCCATCGAGCGGGCCAAGCGCCTGGTCGAGCTGGGCCACGACGTGGTCGTGCTGCTCGACTCGGTGACGCGGCTCGGCCGGTCGTACAACCTGGCCGCGCCGGCTTCCGGCCGCATCATGTCGGGTGGTATCGATTCGACGGCGCTGTACCCGCCGAAGCGGTTCCTGGGCGCGGCGCGGAACATCGAGAACGGTGGCTCACTCACCATTCTCGCGACCGCGCTGGTCGAGACCGGCTCGATGATGGACACGGTGATCTTCGAGGAGTTCAAGGGCACGGGTAACGCCGAGCTCAAGCTCGACCGCAAGATCGCCGACAAGCGGGTCTTCCCGGCCATCGACATCGACCCGTCCGGCACGCGTAAGGAAGAGATCCTGCTCGGCAAGGAAGAGCTGGCGATCATCCACAAGCTCCGCAAGGTGCTGCACTCGCTGGACTCGGGCGCCGCGCTCGACCTGCTGCTCGACCGGCTCAAGCAGACCCGGACGAACGTGGAGTTCCTGATGCAGATCGCGAAGTCCACGCCCGGCGAGTAAGGGAACCCGGAGTAAAGAAACAACGAAACAAAGGACGCGACCTCTCCCGTACGGAGGGGTCGCGTCCTTTTTTGTCGCACAGGGTGTGTGTGACACCGGCCTAGGTCGTGCGAATCTCCCTTCCACGTGCGAAATGGTGGGAGAGGCGTCCGATGAATGTGCCCGGATATCGGGACGTGCCGGCGGAACCGTGGGATCCGGCCGCGCCCGCGGATCCGGGCGAGGCCGAGGACTTCCTGCGGCAGTGCTACACGGACAACCCTCGCCTCGGTCCGGTCGAGCCGAGACTGGCAATCGTCCGGGCGCAGATCGCGGCCACCGGCACCTACGTGCACACCACCGACGAGCTCGGTTACGGCGCCAAACTGGCCTGGCGCAACGCGAGCCGGTGCATCGGCCGCCTCTACTGGCGCAGCCTGGTCGTCCTGGACCGCCGTCGCGCCCGGACCGCCGACGAGATCTTCTCGCTGCTGGTGAGCCACCTGGGGGCCGCGGGCAGCGAGTCGATCCGCCCGGTGATCAGCGTCTTCGCGGCCGCGCAGCCGGGCCGCCCGTACGCCCGGGTCTGGAACGAGCAGTTGATCCGGTACGCGGCCTACGGCGGCGCCACCGGTTGTCCGGTCGGCGATCAGCGGCAGGGACAGTTCACCGCGGCGATGCGCGGTTTCGGGTGGCGCGGCAAGGGTGAGCAGTTCGACGTTCTGCCGCTGGCGATCGAGACCCCGACCGAGGGCGTACGCCTTTACGAGCTGCCCGAACGTGCCGTACACGAGGTGCCGTTGACCCACCCCGAATTCGGTTGGTTCACCGAGCTGGGTCTGCGCTGGCACGCAGTCCCGGCGGTCTCGAACATGCGCCTCACCGTCGGCGGCGTGCACTACCCACTGGCGCCCTTCAACGGTTGGTACCTCGGCACCGAGATCGGCGCGCGCAATCTGGCCGACGCCGACCGCTACGACCTGCTGCCGGTCGTCGCCGCGCGGATGGGGCTGGACACCACCCGGGAGTCGACGCTCTGGCGGGACCGGGCGTTGGTCGAGTTGAACCGGGCGGTGCTGCACTCGTTCGAACGGGCCGGGGTGAAGATGTCCGACCACCACACCGAGTCGCGGCGCTTCCTCAAGCACATCGGCAACGAGGAGCGGGCCGGCCGCCGAGTGCCCGCCGACTGGACCTGGATCGTGCCGCCGATATCGGGCGGGATCACGCCGGTCTTCCACCGCTACTACGACGAGATGGACCTACGCCCCGCGTTCTATCTGGACGACGAGGCGGCCCGGCTGGCCAAGGAGGGAACCCGCTGTCCCGTGCGGGGCTAAGCGAACTCGTTGACCGGGAAGTCGTCGCGGCGGCGCCAGCTGTCGGGGGTGCGCACGTGGCCGGCCCGCACCCACTTGAGCACCTTGACGGCGAACTCGTCGGCCCGGATGCGCCCCGCCGCGCGCACGACGTACCCCTCGGAACTGTCCGGTTCTCGTTGCGAAGCCCAGGCCGTGCGCGCTTCCGAGAGGCTGCCGCCGCGATAGAGCACCGGGACCACCGGCAGCTCCAGACGCGTCGCCCAGTCGACCGTGTCGTCCCAGCCCAGCAGCGTGTCGGTCTCGTCCCAGATGCCGAAGACGATGAAGACGCCGGGCAGGTCGGCATAGGCGATGCTGCGCCGGGCCCACATCGACTCCCCGCAGACCCGCCAGCCGTCCGGGATTCGGTACGCCGTCATCGCCCACAACGCCTTGGCCGGGCGGTCCCAGGGCTGCGTGCCCGAGTCGAGCGACCGCCCGTACATCGAGTCCCGGGTGAAGGTGAGGTTGCCGCCGTCGAGTTTCTCGGTCACCACGAGCTCACCGTCCAGCCACGACAGGTCGGGCTGCACCTTGTCGTCCTGCGTGGCGCCGGGCGAGTCAGGTAGATGGAAGGTGCGCGGGTACTTCACCGGACCTCAAGGGCGGAAGCCCGGTCCGTCAGATTCATCGCCGAGTTCATGACCGCTCAGAAGTCCCCCTCTGCCACCTGGAACACGGTCAGGCCCAGTTCGCGCCACATGTGCACGACCTGCTGCCGGTCGTCGAAGACTCCGGCGATGCGCCAGCGGTGCTCGATCTCGGTCTCGAAGATCTCTCGTTTCACCACCGCGTCCTTACGGTTGTCGCCCTCGGGCCGCATGAATAGTGCTTCGTACGGCACGTCCACGTAAAGGGCCAGCCAGGCTTCGGTCTCGCCGCGGGAGATCTCGTCGCGGCCCGAGCAGAAGACGATCGCGTTGCCGGCCGCGTGCATGGCCCGCACCGCCGCGATCACGGCGTGGTTGGGGGTGTCCGAGCCGACCCGGCCCCAGTCGTACGGGCCGCGGCCGTTCATCAGGGCGACCGTCCCGTCGATGTCGACCAGAAAAGCCGGGGGCAGCTCGGGCGGCGGGTCGTAGATCACCCCGGGATCGCCGATGTCGATGTTCGGGATGGGCAGCGGCAGATTGTGGCCGGCCAGGTAGCGGTCGTACATGCGCCGGATGCCGTCGGCGCCGACCCGGCCGGCGGGATCGCGCTCGGCGTCGCGCCGGAGGCACTCCTCGAGCGGCACGTCGGTGAAGTCGTACACCTCGAAGCTGGCCCGGTATTTCGCGGCGAGCGCGGCCCACCGGCGTACGGTCTCGGCTCTCAGATTGGTGTCGTCGACGATCACGCTGGCGCCCTTGCGGAGCAGTGCCTCGACCATCGTCCGCTGGACGAGCGTGACCTGATTCTCGGCCCGCTCGGTGTCGAGCCGCCGGCCGTGCAGCATGCGGCGCAGCTCGTCGCGGTTGACCCGGACCACGCCCGGCTGGAGTTTGCGGGCGAACGTGGTCTTGCCGGACGCGGGCAGCCCCCGCGTGATGAGCATTCTCGTCATGTCTCCAGGCCCCCGAGTCGACCTTACCGGGCGGCGTCGGCGAAAAGAACGGACAAAAGCGTCGGGAATGCCCCGCGGGAGGGTGGCGTTGCAGCACAGGTCACGCCGATTTCGCCTCGGCGCGGCGGCATGGCAGACTGGTATATCGGCCAGAAGGTTCCGGTTCACGCCCGAGCCCACCGCCCTGCCTTCGGTTCAGCAGGAGGCAGCGTGGCGCGGCGTCGACGGCGACCCGGCGACCACCTTAACGAGAGGGACCGAGAAATCATGAAGAGCGGTATTCACCCGGAGTACACGACCACCGAGGTCGTCTGTTCCTGCGGCAGCACCTTCAGCACCCGGAGCACCGCCAAGGGTGACGAGATCCGGGTCGAGACCTGCAGCGCCTGCCACCCGTTCTACACCGGCAAGCAGCGCGTCCTCGACACCGCGGGCCGGGTCGCGAAGTTCCAGGCCAAGTACGCCAAGGTCAACGCCGCGAAGAAGAAGTAACTGCTTCAACGGCGCCCGTTCCCGGTTCCCCGGGGCGGGCGCCGTTCGCATGTCGGGGCAGTCACCAAAGGGAGAAACCCGTGAGTACCGATCGGCTGACCACCCTCCTCACCGAATACGCCGAGCTCGAGAAGCGGATGGAGGACCCCTCCATCCACTCGGACCAGGCCCTGGTACGCCGGGTCGGCCGGCGCTTCGCCGAACTGGCCCCGCTCTATGCCGCCAACGCCGAGCTCGAAGCGGCCCGCGCCGACCTGGCCGCGGCCAAGGAGCTCGCGGCCGAGGACCCGGCGTTCGCCTCCGAGGTCGAGGCGGTCGCCGCCGCGCTCCCGCCGCTCGAGGAGAAGCTCGGGGAGATGCTCATCCCGCGCGACCCCCACGACGCCAAGGATGTGATCGTCGAGATCAAGGCGGGGGAAGGCGGCCAGGAGTCCGCGCTCTTCGCCGGTGATCTGCTGCGCATGTATACCCGGTACGCGGAGCGCCACGGGTGGATCGTCGAGGTGATCGACTCGCAGGAGTCGGACCTCGGCGGGGTCAAGGACATCTCGGTCGCGGTCAAGACAAAGGGCGTGCCGCAGGGCGGCCACGGCGTCTGGTCGCGGATGAAGTGGGAGGGCGGCGTGCACCGGGTGCAGCGCGTCCCGGTCACCGAGTCGCAGGGCCGGATCCACACCTCGGCGGCGGGCGTGCTGGTGCTGCCCGAGGCCGAGGACGTCGACGTGCAGATCGAGCCGGGGGATCTGCGGATCGACGTGTTCCGCTCGTCCGGGCCGGGCGGCCAGTCGGTCAACACCACCGACTCCGCCGTGCGCATCACGCACCTCCCCACCGGCACCGTGGTGAGCTGCCAGAACGAGAAGAGCCAGCTCCAGAACAAGGAGTCGGCGCTGCGTATTCTGCGGTCCCGGCTGCTGGCGATCGCGCAGGAGGAGGCGGACACGGCGGCCTCCGACTCGCGCAAGGCCCAGGTGCGCACGGTCGACCGCTCCGAGCGGATCCGCACCTACAACTTCCCGCAGAACCGCATCACCGACCACCGGATCGGCTACACCGCCTACAACCTCGACCTGGTGCTCGGCGGGGAGCTCGACGCGGTGCTGGACGCGTTGGGCGAGGCCGACCGGGCCGCGCGCCTGGCCGGCGGCTCCGAGATCGGCCGGCGGCCCTAAGCGACCGCCAGTACCTCGTACTCCTCGCCGCGATAGCACGCCAGGTAGCCGTCCAGGGCAGAGCAGGGTGGGCCGCCCACCGGGGCGATCGTGCCGAGCATCCACTGGCGGCCGGTCTCGAGGTCCCAGCGGACCACGGCGGTGCGGTCGGGCGGGGACTGGGTCGGCCGCAGCACGATGACCGATTTGTCCTGTGGGCCGTTCCAGGCCAGGGTGCCGTCGGTCGCCGCGCCGACCGGGCGGCCGGTGACCGCGTCCATCAGCAGTTGGCGGCCGCTGTCGGTGCCCTCGCTGACCACCAGCCGGTCGGGGCTGACCTGCCAGGCGTTGGCCGCGCCCTCGACCCGCCAGCGGCGTGCGCCGGTCGTCGGGTCGTAGGCCACCAGGCCGCGTCCGTCGTTGAGGCAGAGCGCCGAGCCGCACGGGAAGGCGTACCCGTTGGTCTTGTCGGCCCGCCAAAGCTCGGCCATCGTCGCCATCCGGTAGACGCTCATGCCGAAGACCTCGGCCCGCGAGCGGTTGACCACCAGGACGTCGCCGGTGCCGCTGAGGTCGTTGAAGTAGCCCTCGTCGGGACGCGGCTCGACCCACGGGATGCGGGCCGCGCTGACCAGCGACCCGGAGGCGTACGCGAAGACCTTGACGTCCCCGGCGTCGGTCGCCGTAATGATCTTGTCGGGGTGGTCGCCGGTCGGGATGACGGTGAAGTTGGTGACGCCCGGGGTGTCGCGGCTCCAAAGGGTGCTGTGGTCGCTGAGTCGCACCAGCCGCATCCGGGTGAGATCGGCTTTCGAGGTGTACTCGGTCAGCAGGGCGGTGTCGCCGTAAACGGTTTGCGGCTCCCCGGCTGTGCGCCACAGCTCCGCCCCGGTCGCCGCCGAGACCGCGAGCGTCTGGGAGTGGAACTCGGCGTGGAAGGCCGACCCGTCGTTCGCCGACGGCAGCTTCACGAGGTGGCCCTGGTAGGGGACGAGCAGCAGGCCGGCGTCCTCGGCGGGTTGCAGATAGCCGATCGTGCCGTCGAAGTCGCGCTGCCAGCGGGTCGCCCCGGTCCGCAGATCGTGGGCGGTGATCGTGGTCGAGCCGTCGGCGGTGCGGCTCACGAAGACCCCGTCGCGGCTCAGCGCCGTGCCCTGCGCCTGCTCGATCGGCATGCTCCACAACGGACGCACACCGCGTGCCCGCGGCACCTCGGACCCGGTCAGGCCGACGACGCAGAGCACCGCGATCAGACTGAGCGTTACCTGGCGGACGAGACGCCGGTCGACCCCGGTCGAGCCGGCGGGCCGAGGCCGGTCGTCGTGCGACGAGGGCATCTCGCCGAGCTCGATGGTGCTCATAACCTGCTAGGTCATTTCGGAGAGGGGCCTGGTGGGCAGCCGGTTCGCCGCGGCCGCGGCGAGGGCCGCACTCAGGGTACGCCCGTGGGCGCCGACCTCGGACCAACCGGCGGCGAGACTGATCGGCGTGCCGGGCACCAGGATCTGCCAGTTCTGGGCGTTGGTCGCCGTGGTGATGCGGCGCGACACCTCGGCGGCCTGCGCCGTGCCCGCGCCCGGCAGCACCACCACGAACTCGTCGCCCGCGAACCGGGCCACGAAGTCGCCCCGGCGCATCACCCGGTTGAGCACCCCGGCGATGCGCTGGAGCACCAGGTCGCCGCAGTGCCGGCCGTGCCGGGCGTTGACCTCGGTGAACCCGATCAGGTCGCAGACGCCGATCGCCGCGCGCTCGCCCCGGGCCAGCATCATGGCCACGTAACGCTCGAGCTGCCGGCGGTTGGGCAGCCCGGTCAGCGGGTCGGTGAGCGTCTCGTCGCCGTAGCGGCCGGCGTCGCGCTGGGTCTCCTGGGCGTCGAGGCGGGCCGCGACACCGTCGAGGTAGCCGTCCCGCAGCCGGTCGATGCGCTGCGCGGCGAGCCGGAACGCGTATCGGTCGGCGGTGTGCGCGGCGGCGTGGTCGCCCGCCGCGGCGTGGCCGATGCTGCGCAGCCGGGCCGGTTCGGCCGCGCCCAGGATCTCGGCCGAGACCGGCACGGCGTCGAGCATGGCCAGCGCGATCTCGGGTTTGCCGGCCGCTATCGTGAGGCAGACGTTGCCGAGATGGCGCAGATCGCGGGTGCGGATGCTGTCGCCACCACCGGTGAGCCAGTGCGCCGCGTCGGCCTCGGTCTCCTCGCCCAGAGCGGCCCGGCGGGCCAGCGCGTAACCGTAGGCCGCGCGGCTGCTCGGGCGCATGTGGTCGGCGCCGATCGCGACGTAGCGGGTCAGCTCGGCGTCGATGTCGCGCAGCACCCGCAGGCAGCCGTCGGTGTCGCCCTGATGGTCGAGGGAGACCGCGTTGCGCAGCCGGATGCCGGGCGCCGCGAAGATCTCGGGGGTGAGGCCGACCGCGGCGCCGACCTGGCGGGCCTGCTCGATCGCGGTCAGCGCATGGCCGTGGAAGCCCAGGTAGGAGTAGGCCATCGCCAGGTCGTGCCAGCCCCAGGCGGTCTCGGCGTCGGGCTCCTGCACGGCGGCCAGCGCCCGGGACGCCTGCACCAGATGGGTCACCCCGCGGTCGAGGTTGCGCTCGAGGTGGGCGCCGAGCGCCGCGAAGGCGTGCATCTGGCCGCGCAGGTAGGGGTCGGGAATCTCGCGGACGGCGTTCTCGGCGGTCGTCATCGCGGTCGCCAGCTCCGCTACCCGGCCCAGGTTGATCAGTGCGCCGAAGCGTTGCACCAGAGCGAACGCCCTGGTGGTCGGGTCGACGGCGACCATCAGCACCTCGTCGAGGATGGGCAGGGCCTCCGCCGAGCGACCGTCCTGCTGGAGCCGACCGGCGCGGTGCAGCTCCTCGTTGTTCTCCGCGAGCTGGTCCAACCAACTCACCAGGCGCCTCCCACTGGCTGCCGCGCGTCCGCGCCGACCCGGCCGGTCGGCGTCGCACGCGACGTCCGATGATTATGCCGTGCACCCGGACTCCGAAGACACCTCCCGAGCATCGGTACGGACACCTCTCGGCCCGGCGCTGGCAACGGCGGTCGCCGATCTCTCGGCGGCCGGGGTCGAATCCCCCCGGGTCGATGCCGAACTGCTCGCCGCGCACGTCCTCGGCATCTCACGTGGGCGGCTGTTGCTGATCGACTCGCTGCGTCCGACGGAACTGAGCCGCTTCACCGAGCTGGTGGCCGAGCGGGCGCGGCGGATCCCGCTGCAGCATCTGCTGGGCACGGCGGCCTTTCGGCATCTCGAACTTCAGGTCGGCGACGGCGTCTTCGTCCCACGTCCCGAGACGGAGCTCCTCGCCGGCTGGGGGATCGCGCAGACCGCGCCGGGGTCGACCGCGGTCGACCTGTGCAGCGGCACGGGCGCGATCGCGCTCTCGGTGGCCGACGAGGCGCGGCCGGGCCGGGTGATCGCGGTCGAGCGGTCCCCGGCGGCGCTGGCCTATCTGCGCCGCAACGCCGCCGCGTTCCCCGGGGTCGAAGTGGTCGAGGGGGACGTGACCGATCCCGATCTGCTCGCCGAGCTGCACGGGGACGTGGACGTGCTGCTCTGCAACCCGCCCTACGTGCCCGACGGCACGGCGGTGCCACCCGAGGTCGCCGAGCACGACCCGGCCGAGGCCGTCTTCGGCGGGGCCGACGGGCTCACCGTGCTCCGGCCGGTCGTCGCGCTCGCCGCGACCCTGCTCAAACCGGGCGGGGTGGTCGGTATCGAGCACGATGACGTGCACGGCGAGGCGGTTCCCGCGTTGCTGCGGGCCGACGGGCGGTTCGCCGAGGTGACCGCCCATCTCGACCTGAGCGGGCGCCCCCGCTACACGACCGCCCGCCGCACCTGATCGATCCGCCGGATCGCATGGCACACTGCACGATGTGATGCTCTACGACTGCCGTACGACCGCGGACCGGGACCGCGGCATCGCCGCCGCCGTCGAGGCGGTCAAGAGCGGTGAGCTGGTCGTCCTGCCGACCGACACGGTATACGGCGTCGGCGCCGACGCGTTCACCCCGCACGCGATCACCTCGTTGCACCATGCGCGCAGTGTCACCAACCAGGTCCCCCCGCCGGTACTGGTCGGATCCCGGCACACGCTCGACGGCCTGGTCTACTCGCTGCCCAAGGCGGCGCGGGAGCTGGCCGACGCGTTCTGGCCCGGCGCGCTGACCCTCTATGTCGAGCACTCGCCGAGTCTGCAGTGGGATCTCGGTGAGACCGGCGGGCGGGTGGCCGTGCGCATGCCGCTGCACCCGGTGGCGCTCGAGGTGCTGCGTGCGGTCGGCCCGATGGCGGTCACCACGGCCAACAAGGTGGGGCGGCCCGCGCCGGCGACGGCCGAGGCGGCCCGCGAACAGCTCGAGTACGCGGTCCGCGTCTATCTCGAGGCGGGCGAGGCGCACGACCCCGCCCCGAGCACCATCGTCGACGTGTCCGGCGAGGTGCCGCACGTGCTGCGGGCCGGCGCGATCCCGTTGGAGAAACTACGCGACGTCGTGCCGGACATCCTGGCGCCGGAGGTCTGAGGTGGCGACCTTCACCGTCCTGCACGTCTGCATGGGCAACATCTGCCGGTCGCCGATGGCCGAGCGCCTGCTGGCCCGCGCGGTCCGCGATCGCACCGGTGATCAGGGCGACCAGCTGGTGCGCAGCGTCAGCGCGGGCACCGGTGGCTGGCACGAGGGCGAGGAGATGAACCCGCCCGCGGCCCGCCAGGTGCGCTCCCGGGGCGGCTCCGACGACGGCTTCCGGGCCCGCAAGCTGCGCGGCGACTTCATCGACGAGGCCGACCTGGTCCTCACCGCGACCGCCGACCAGTACGACTACGTGGTCGCGCTGCGCTCCGACTCGGCCGCGCGCACCTTCGTCACCGGCGAGTTCGGCCGGCTGCTGGGCGCCGTCGACGCCTCCGCGTTGCCCGCCGCCGAGCCCAAGCCCGACCTCGTCTATCTGCGGGGCGTCGCGATCGTCGCGGCCGTGCATCTGCTGCGCGGCGCGGACGGGCCGCTGCCCGGCGACGACCTGGACGACCCGTGGGGCCGCGGCGACCAGACGTTCCAGCGCATCGGCGACGAGATCGAGGACACGATGGTCCCGTTCGCCAAGCTCCTCCTGCCGTGAGCAAGATCGTTCTCCCCGACGCGGACGGCCTGCGCCGGGCGGTGGAGGTGCTGCGAGCCGACTCGGTCGTCGCGTTCCCCACCGAGACCGTCTATGGGCTGGGGGCGAACGCCTTCTCCGCGAAAGCCGTCGGCGAGATCTACCGCCTCAAGAAACGGCCGTCCTGGAACCCGCTGATCGTGCACGTGGCGAACGTCGCGGCCGCCCGGGAGCTGGTCGAGACGTGGCCGGACCTCGCCAACGAGCTGGCCGCGCGGTTCTGGCCCGGGCCGCTGACGCTGGTGCTGCGCCGGGCCCGCCACCGCACCGGCGTCGGGGCGGACAACGACACCATCGCCGTCCGGATCCCGAGTCACGAGACCGCGCTCAAGCTGCTCGAAGCGTCCGGCCTGGCGCTCGCCGCGCCGAGTGCCAACCGTTCCGAGCACATCTCGCCGACCACCGCCGACCACGTGTTGCGCAGCCTGCCCGACGTGCCGCTGGTGCTCGACGGCGGACCGGCGTCCTGGGGGATCGAGTCGACAGTGCTGGACCTGACCGGCGAGGAGCCGCGGTTGCTGCGGCCGGGCGCCCTGTCGCTGCGCACGCTGCGCGACGTGGCCGGTTCGATCGCGCTGCCCGCCGAGGGGCCGGTGGACGGCGACCCGCGGCGTTCGCCGGGGATGAGCCGTCGCCACTACGCGCCGCGCGCCACCGTGCTGCTGGCGAAGGACGTGCGTGACGTCGACCTGGCCGGGCTGGGCGGGCCGGTAGGCGTGCTGACCTACGAGACCGCTGACGTCGAGGGCGCCGAGATGCTCTCGGCCGACCCGCGCGAATATGCCGCCGACCTCTATGCCGCCCTGCACCGGCTGGACGACGCCGGCGTGGCGACGATCCTGGTGCAGGAGCCGCCGCCGACCGAGGACTGGCTTGCCGTCCGCGACCGGCTCGGACGGGCCGCGACCCAACAACAGCGCTAGCCGCGACCCAACAACAGCGCTAATCAGGCGTCTCCGCGCCGCGCGCGATGTTGCGGGCCATGCCGCTGAAGATGAAGCCGTGGAAGGGCAGGACGGCGGCCCAGTAGGCGTGCCCGGCCAGCCCCCGGGGCAGGAAGACGGCCCGCTGGCGGTAGACGCTGCCGCCGTTGCCGTCCGGCACGGCTGACATCTCGAGCCAGGCCCGCCCCGGCACCCGCATCTCGGCCCGCAGCCGCAGCAGGGACCCGGGATCGATCTCCTCGACCCGCCACCAGTCCAGCGCCTCGCCGACTCGCAGATGCTGCCGGTCACGCCGGCCCCGGCGCAGCCCGACCCCGCCGGCCAGCCGGTCCAGCCAGCCGCGCACCGACCAGGCCAGCGGGAACGAGTACCAGCCGTTCTCGCCGCCGACGCCCTCGATGACCCGCCACAGCGACTCGACCGGCGCCTTCACGCCGCGGCTGCGCTCGTCGACATAGATGGTGCCACCGGACCAGTCCGGGTCGGTGGGCAGCGGCTCGGCCTCGGCGTCCCGGCCGGCCGCGTTCGACCAGCGGGTCTCCACGTTCGCATCGCGGATCTTGCCGAGCGCTACCCGGACGGCCTCCGCGAAGCCGAGCGGCTCACCCGGCGCGAACTCGCGGATGTCGTTCTCGTGGGCCACCGCCTCGTGCACCAGGCTCGCCACCAAGGGCCGGGCGATGGCGTTGGGAACCGGCGTGACCAGGCCGACCCAGTGCGCCGACAACCAGGGACTGAGCGGGCGCAGCGGGATGACCACGCGCCGGCGCAGCCCGGCGACGCGGGCGTAGCCCTGCATCATCTCGCGGTAGGTGAGCACGTCCCGGCCGCCCACGTCGAAGCCGCGGTTGACGTCCGGGGGCAGGTTCGCCGCGGCGATCAGGTAGCGCAGCACGTCGCGTACGGCGATGGGCTGGATCCGGTTGCGCACCCAGCGCGGGGTGACCATGATCGGCAGGCGCTCGGTCAGGTAGCGCAGCATCTCGAAGGAGGCCGAGCCGGAGCCGATGATCACCGGCGCACGCAGCACCGCGGTCGGTACCCCACTGGCCAGCAGGATCCGGGCCACCTCGGCCCGCGAACGCAGGTGTGGCGAGGGGCGTTCGCCGGCCTTCCTCGGTCGTCTGCTGGGGTTCTCCGCCGCGGGTGGGCTCGGCTCCGGGCCGCCGAGGTAGACGATCCGGGAGACGCCCGCCGCCTTGGCCGCCGCCGCGAAGTTCTCCGCCGCCGCCCGGTCCAGCTCCTCGAAGTTGTGCTGGCCCAGCGAATGGACCAGGAAGTACGCCACGTCCACGCCCGCCATCGCGGCCGGCAGGGTCTCGGCCTGGTGGAGATCGGCCTCGACCACCTCGGCCCGGCCGGCCCAGGGCACGTCCCGCAGGCGACCCGCGCTGCGGGTCAGGCAGCGCACCTCGTAGCCCTCCGCAAGCAGCCGGGGCGTGAGCCGTCCGCCGATGTATCCGGTCGCGCCGGTCACCAAGCACCGCATAACTACAGACTGTGCCCGCCTCGACCCCCGGATAAGCCATATGCTCGAAAGCGGCGACGTCGCCAATTGCCCGGGGGAGGGCACGTGGACACCTTCTGGGGGCCGGATTTCACCGCGCTCGAGCGCGCCGATCCGGAGATCGCCCGCGTCCTGGTCGCCGAGGTGGAGCGCCAGCGTACCGGGCTCCAGCTCATCGCGAGCGAGAACTTCACCTCCTCCGCGGTGCTGGCCGCGCTCGGATCGACCCTGGCCAACAAATATGCGGAGGGTTATCCGGGCGAGCGCTACTACGGCGGCTGCCTCGAGGTCGACTGCGCCGAGCGGCTCGCCGTTGACCGGGCCAAGGAACTGTTCGGCGCTGAGCACGCCAACGTGCAGCCGCACTCGGGGACGGCGGCCAACCTCGCGGCGTACGCCGCGCTGGCCGAGCCCGGCGACCCGGTGCTGGCGATGGAGCTGTCGCACGGCGGCCACCTGACCCACGGGAGCCGCGTCAATTTCAGCGGCAAGTGGTTCCACCACATCGGCTACCGGGTCGGCCGCGACACCGAGCAGATCGACTACGACGAGGTACGTGACCTCGCGCTCGCCCACCACCCCAAGATGATCATCTGTGGCGCGACGGCGTACCCCCGGTTGATCGACTTCGCCCGGTTCCGCGAGATCGCCGACGAGGTGGGCGCCTACCTGGTGGTCGACGCCGCGCACTTCATCGGTCTGGTCGCCGGGCGGGCGATCCCGTCGCCCGTGCCCCACGCCGATGTCGTCACCTGCACCACTCACAAGGTGCTGCGCGGCCCGCGCGGCGGCATGATCCTGTGCCGCGCCGAGCTGGCCCAGCGCATCGACAAGGCCGTCTTCCCGTTCAGCCAGGGCGGCCCGATGATGCACGTCGTCGCGGCCAAGGCGGTGGCTCTGCGCGAGGCGTCGCAGCCGAGCTTCCAGGCGTACGCCCGGCAGGTCGTCGGCAACGCGCGGGCGCTCGCCGCCGGCCTGGCCGACGAGGGCCTGCGACCGGTCACCGGCGGTACCGACAACCACCTCGTGCTGGCCGACCTGCGTGGGCTCGCGGTGTCGGGCCAAGACGCCGAGGCACGCTGCGACCTGGCCCGCGTCACGCTGAACAAAAACTCGATCCCGTACGATCCGGAGCGACCCGCGGTGGCCTCGGGCATTCGGGTGGGCTCGCCGAGCGTGACCACCCAGGGGATGCTCGAGCCGGAGATGCGACAGATCGCCGCTCTCATCGGCGTCGCCGTGCGGAGCGATCCGGGGACGGCGACCGGGGCTTCCCGCCTCGCCGACGCCGCGGACCAGGTGACCGCTCTGGTGCGTCGATTCCCGGCGTACGGGCGGCAGGAGGTGATGGCGTGAGTTCGGATACCGATTTCGAGCTGGACCGGCAGCGGGCGCTGGAGTTCCAGCGGAAGATGTCGGAGCAGGACGAGCGCGAGGACGACGGGCCGCTGCCCGACCTCCCCCCGCTCCCGGCCGATCCGCGATGGCGCGTGGCCCATCTGCCCTTCCTCAGCGCGGTCTCGGCCGCGTTGCTCCTGTGTGCCGCGTCGGCCGGGTTCCTGGCGGGCGGAACGACCTCGGCCCTCGGCGCCGCGCTCGGCGTTCTCATTGTCACCATCAGCTATACGATGTCGACACTCATCATTGCCTGGGCCGATACGGTGCGGCCCGCGTTGCTGATGCCCCTGGCCCTATTGACATACGTGTTGAAGTACAGCGTGCTGGGCGTCGTGCTGGCCTATGGTGTGGCGAGCGACTGGACGGGCAAAGACGCGCTGGGCTGGGGAATCGTCGCGGGAGTGGTGATCTGGACCGCCGTGCAGGCCTGGTGGTTCCATAAGGTGAGTCGCCCGAAGTGATCGTTCGGTGGTCGTTTTGCCGCGTCAGCGACTTATTCGTGGTTTGTTGACCACGAAACGGTGACGTGAACGTTCGACTGTTGTCCGGTTATGGCGAAGGGGGAGTACCGTGTCCTTCCAGTTGCGAGACCCCTGACGCCTGGACAACTGCGGTTGTGCGGGGGGTCCCGCTTAGCCTCGTGTTTCCTGCTGATATCGTTCGGGCCGTCATGACCGGTCAAGAACCCCCCAAGAACCCCAGCGGTAACGACGATCCGCCCCCTCCCGACACCGGTATGGGGATGACGGCAGTCGCTTACCTCTTTACGGGCATGTTGGTGTGGGGAGGGATCGGTTTGCTGGTCGACCACTGGGTCGGGACCAAGGGCATCTTCGCCGGTATCGGTGCGGTCGTTGGTATCGGCGGCGGTGTCTACCTCATCGTGCGCCGTCTCGGCGCCTGACAGGAAAGGGCTACGGTGACCGGTCAGTCGTTGGTCCTCGCAGCGGACGTTCCGTTCCCGCCGAGTGTCGAGGATTTCTACCTGCCCAGCATCGTGCCGTGGGGCGCGCACGACAGCTACTGGTTCACCAAGATCACAGCGCTGCTGTGGATCTCGGTGGCCGCGATCATCATCTTCTTCCTGGTCACGTACCGGAAGCCGAAGCTTGTGCCGACCAAGAAGCAGTGGCTCGCCGAGAGCATCTACGGCTTCGTGCGGAACAACATCGCGGTCGACATGCTCGGCAAGCGCGGCGTCAACTTCGCGCCCTACCTCACGACTCTGTTCCTCTTCATCTTCGTGATGAATCTCTGGGCCATCGTGCCGATCGCGCAGATCTCGCCCAACTCGCACATCGCGTTCCCGGCGATCCTCGCGATCATCAGCTACGTGATGTTCATCTACATCGGCATGAAGCATCACGGCGGCTTGAAGTATTTCAAGCACGCGCTGATCCCGCCGGCGCCGTGGTTCATCCTGCCGCTGCTGATCCCGATCGAGTTCTTCTCGACGTTCCTCGTGCGGCCGTTCTCGCTCGCCGTCCGTCTCTTCGCGAACATGTTCGCCGGCCACATGCTGCTGCTGGTGTTCACGCTGGGTGGCTTCGCGCTGATCAACGCCAACGTCTGGTTCGTGCCGTTCTCGATCGTGTCGTGGACGATGACCATCGCGCTGACCTTCCTGGAGTTCCTGGTCATCTGCCTCCAGGCCTACGTCTTCACGGTGCTCACCGCGAGCTATGTCCAGGGCGCGCTCGCCGACGAGCACTGAGTTCGCCAAGCACTATCCCGTAACACCCCGTTGTCGTCCCGCGTGACAGTCATGCGAGATACCAGGAGGAATTGCAATGGTTGACGTTCTTGCCGCCGTCGGTGGTAGCACCGCCGCCATCGGCTACGGCCTCGCGGCGATCGGCCCCGGCATCGGTGTCGGTCTCGTCTTCTCGGCGTACATCCAGTCGACCGCCCGTCAGCCGGAGTCGTCGCGTCTGACCCTGCCCTACGTCTGGATCGGCTTCGCCGTCATCGAGGCGCTGGCCCTGCTGGGTATCGCGTTCGGCTTCATCTGGGCCGGCGAGTTCTAAGCCCCTACCCGCGCAGCGGAGGTCTTCATGATCACCAAACTAGCCGCTGAGGCCACCACGCTGGCGGCAGAGGCCGAGCACAACCCGATCCTCCCGCTCTGGCAGGAGATCGTCCTCGGCGTCATCGCTTTCAGCATCCTCTGCTTCGTGCTGATGAAGTTCGTCTTCCCGATGATGGAGAAGACCTTCGCGGCGCGGGTGGACGCGATCGAGGGCGGCATCAAGCGGGCCGAGGCCGCTCAGGCCGAGGCCAACCAGCTCCTTGAGCAGTACAAGGCGCAGCTCGCCGAGGCTCGCACCGAGGCAGCTCGCATCCGTGACGAGGCTCGGGCCGACGCCGAGGGCATTCGCCAGGACATCCTGGCCAAGGCTCGCGAGGAGTCGGACCGCATCATCGGCGCGGGCCGGGAGCAGCTCGCCGCGCAGCGCGAGAGCATCGTGCGCGACCTGCGGGCCGAGGTCGGCACGCTGGCGGTCGACCTGGCCAGCAAGATCGTCGGCGAGGCTCTGGCCGACGAGGCGCGCAGCCGGGGCACCGTCGCACGCTTCATCGACGAGCTCGGCGCGGCCGGCTCGGCGGGCGGGCGGCGCTGATGGCGTCGAGCGCCAGCCAGCAGGCCCACGCGGAGGCGACCGAGAAGTTCGCCGCCTCCACTGCCACGGCCACGGTCGGGCAGATCGCCGCGGTCGCCGACGAGCTTTTGTCGGTGGCCGGGCTGCTGCGGGCCCAGCCGCGGCTCCGCCGGGCACTGACCGACCCGGGCCGCTCCGGCGCCGACCGGGCCGGACTGGTCCGGTCGATACTCGGCGGCAAAGTCTCCGAGGTCACCGTCGATACGCTGGCGACCCTGGTTTCCGGCCGGTTCTCCCGGCCCGCCGAGGTGCTCGACGTCGTCGAGCAGCTGGGCACGGAAGCGCTGCTGGCGTCGGCCGACAAGGACGGCAAGCTGGCCGAGATCGAGGACGAGCTGTTCCGCTTCGGGCAGATCGTCTCGGGCAACCCCGAGCTCGCCGTCACGCTGAGCGATCCAGGTGCGCCGATCGAGCGCCGGGCTAAGCTGGTGGAGGGCTTGCTGAAAGGCAAGGTCCAACCGGCCACGGTTCGGCTCGTCGAGGTGGCGCTCGAGGGGTTCGGGGGGCGCAGCTTCGAGAGCTCGCTGACCCGGCTGGTCGAGCTGACCGCCGCGAAGCGTGACCGTCAGGTCGCCTACGTGACGGTGGCCAAGCCGCTGACCGACGCCGAGGAACAGGCTCTGGGTCAGAAGTTGTCCGACATCTACGGCCGGCCGGTCTCGCTGAAGGTCGACGTCGATCCCGCGATCATCGGCGGCGTCAGCGTCCAGGTCGGCTCCGACCTCTACGACGGAACTGTCCTGCGCCGGCTCAACGCAGCCAGGCAGGCATTCGCCAAATAGCAATTCTTCCCTCGGTCAGCGGCAGCGCCGATCGAGCAGCCCCCTCGGTGGCGGGAACGTCCCGAGCTAGACAGAGAAGGCAGAGGATGGCCGAGCTGACCATCTCCTCGGACGAGATCCGGGGGGCGCTAGAGCGCTACGTCTCGTCCTACACGCCCGAGGTCTCCCGCGAGGAGGTCGGCGTCGTGTCCGATGCGGGCGACGGTATCGCGCACGTCGAGGGCCTGCCCTCGGCGATGGCGAGCGAACTGCTCGAATTCCAGGACGGCACGCTGGGTCTGGCCCTGAACCTCGACGTCCGTGAGATCGGCGTCGTGGTCCTGGGTGACTTCAGCGGCATCGAGGAGGGTCAGCCGGTCAAGCGCACCGGCCGCGTCCTCTCGGTCCCGGTCGGCGACGCCTTCCTCGGTCGCGTGGTCGACCCGCTGGGCAACCCGATCGACGACCGCGGCGAGATCGCCAGCGAGGGCTTCCGCGAGCTCGAGCTGCAGGCTCCGAACGTGATGAACCGCCAGCCG